>SMTZ1_10000038_pt1 | contig 86636 bp, 60 predicted proteins | sample DeeMarSWOR136_30_FD_25667 | JGI IMG/M metagenome (IMG submission 25667) | reverse complement strand
TCCGCATATCTAGAGTTGCTCGTTCTGCAGGGTGGATACTAACTGAGTTCAATAATCAAAATGATCCATACAGTTTCTACTCAATAGGAGATGAAACAGCACTCCAGGAAGAATATCATCCAGAAGTTCAAATTACTGATTTCAAATATAAGAAAGACATAGTTGTCGACCACACAAAAGTCAGTGCAGACCTGACGGATTTCCCTATGCTCATTGACATTTTTGATACAGATCTTAGGACTCATGTGCAACCTGACGGAGATGACATCATGTTCAAGACTGGATATATTTGGTGTCCACACGAGATTGCACTCTTTGACCAGACATATAACGAAACACATGCGCATCTTATTGCCTGGGTTAAGACAGACCTTTCTTCTTCAATCGATACAACGATCACTATGTATTATGGCAATCCAGGCTTACCAGCTCAAGAAAGACCAGATGCAGTATGGAGCAGTTATGTCGGTGCGTGGCATCTAGATGAAAGTCCAACAGGAATAGTTTATGATAGTAGTCCGTATAACAATGATGGTGTAACTTTGGGATCCATGAGCGGCTCAGATCTAGTCCCAGGTCAAATTGGGAGCGGGTTTGAGTTGGATGGAATTGATGACATGATCAATGTGTCAGAAAGCTCCAGCTTGGACTTGATAAAATATGCAGGGACTATATCAATCTGGGTCAATTGGGTGGATTCATCTGATGGCGGATATCAACGCATTTTTACAACAAGTGATCGCTTTGACCCGCCAAATATCCAAGTTGATGGTTTTGAATGGGCAGTACAATCAGATGGGGACAATTTCTTCTATCCATGGGGTGGCAATAGCATTGATTATAATCTTGTTACAAATCCCTTTACAAATGGTGTTTGGCATTACGCTACATTAACTTTAGACTACTCTACAAAAAGCGTAGTGATGTATTTGGATGGAGTTCCATTGAGTTTAGCTATTGAAAATGTTCCCTCAGAATGGACACAACTAGCCAGTCTTGATGATTGGTTATGGGGAGGAAATGATGTTATTACAAATAGTCAGTTTCTTGGGAAATTTGATGAAATTCGAGTGTCCAATATTGTCCGATCTTCAGAGTGGATATTAACGGAATATAATAATCAATACAATCCTAGCTCCTTCTATTCAGTTGGGTCGGAAGTACAAATTAGTGGTGAGGGATACATTTTCACAACAAGTTCTGAATCCAGCGTCACAATCGGGGCTAAGCTATCACTTGAAGTTCAGATGCCAACTCAAAGTTATGCTGATGACTTCACTCTAGGAACATCATTCTCTATTGTTAATGGGAGTCTGCCAATTTGGACTGCTGGTGTGTTGGTGTCGCCTCCGCCTGAATTAGATTCGATATCATTCGAGATTTCGTATCCAGAGGGCGAATGGTGGCCATTTTCCGTTAAAAGCCCTTCAGGTATTGAGTTAACATTCGCAACTGATTGGACATGTTTTGATGGAAGATTGATTGTTAGTTCAACAGCAATTGACGAGTATGGTATGTGGCAGCTACAATTCTTGGATAGGAATCATATTCTCGATACGCAGATGGGACCTGCAGGAGGACCCTATTCTACCACGAGCCAGTTTACATTGGGTGATGACATCCAGTTTCGTGTTTGGAGTTCTGGAACTATAGGGTCTACAATCGCCCTTGAGCTGAGAGACCCATCAGGCTCAACGTGGTATACTGGGACAACAACATTTCAAGGACAAAGATTCACGCTCCCTTACCACCACAGAAAGTATCTCACTATCAGTCATGAAAATGTTGCTGAGAGTCTTGTAAACTTCCCTGTATTGGTAGACATATATGATACAGATCTTCAGACAGATGTGCGCTCTGACGGAAGAGATATCGCATTCACGATTGGCGAAGAAACGCTTTCACATGAGATAGAGCTGTTTGACCAATCTTATAATGGCAGCCATGCGCATTTCGTAGCGTGGGTGAATGTCCCATTACTCTCTGGCTCTAGTGATACAGTAATTACTATGTATTATGGGAATCCATTGGCTCCAATAGTATATGATTCTGGACCAGTCTGGGATGCTGGTTACTTGGGAGTCTGGCACCTGGGAGAGAGTGGAACTGGAGCTCTCGATGAATATTTGGATAGTAGCCAATACAAGAATCATGGACAAGGTGGTGAGGGTAACAGTTCGTTCATCCCAACTCGGGTAACAGGTAAGATAGGCTCGGGGCAGGACTTCAACAACATTGACGGATATTACGATCTTATTGACTGTGGTGATAGTCCTCTATGGGATATTGACGGTTATCAAATAACCCTTGAAGCTTGGGTCCAACATGACATCACTCCTAATACTCATGTCTATGGTATAATGAATCACAAGGGTTGGTACGATGGGTATGCACTGTATGTCAATTATGGGGGTAGCTCCACGTTAAAACCAACCTTTAGTCTACCAGGAGATACCCATCAGCTTAGAGGAGCCAATGATGTTACTGGCAGTTCTTGGCATCATATTGTTGCAACATACGATGGGTCATTAATGAGAATCTATATGGACGGTATTCAAGACCCCAATGTCTTAGCGAAAACAAATGCAATTGCACCTTCATCTTTCGAGAAAGCTTTCTGGATAGGACATGGGGACCAACCAAAGGACAGAGGTTGGAGTGCTGAATGGGATGGCCAGATTGACGAGGTTCGTATTTCGGATGTTGTACGCTCAGCAGGTTGGATTCAAACCCAGTTTGAGAACCAATATGATCCAAGTAGTTTCTACTCTGTTAGTATTGAAGAGAATATAGGGTATTCAGAGTCAGCATCCATCAATCTGGATACTTCAGTTCCTGCAGGAGTTTGGCTTGCAACTGCTCGATATAGTGATGGTAGTTCTGTTGTGCATCATAGAGTTGGTATGTTCTCAAGGAGCTTTATTGTGAAGCGTGGTGTTTCGCTCAACCTCGCAGCACCTGGAGATGCGATTGCAGACGGAATTTCAACCAAACTCATTGGCGAACAACTCTATGTTGAATTTGAGCTCGAGGACACATTGAATGCGGCCATGGTGAGTGGAGCAACAGTATCTATGAACTGGAGTGTAAGTGGTATGCCTACAGATGTCCAGCTCAATGATTATGGAGATGGAAGATATGGCAAAACACTCAACACATCTGATTTGGGAGGTTATGGACGGTGGCGGCTAGATCTTGAAGCATCACATCCATTCTACACTAATACAACAGATTTCTTCTATTTGGATCTCTCGCATCGGACCTTCCTGACTTATGTGCCTCCACCTGATGCGCCTTATGGAGATGATTTTGAAATCAGATTGACATTAAAGGACCAGTTCGATAATGCGCCATTATCAGGCGCGACGATCTCATGCAATGGTACAATTCTAGGTTCACCTATCGACTATGGAAATGGAACTTACCTCGTATCAGTTGATAGTACAGGGTTATCTATAGGAGAGCATACATTTAGGTTCACAGCTGAGCCTAGTTCATCATTCCTTCTGAGTAGTATTATCGATGTTCAATTCAATTATCGACCCATTGCTACTGATGCAACACCTCTTAGTCCAGATGCTGTTGAAGCACCATGGAGTCAACAAGCGAATACAAGCATATACTGGTATGATATCGACCATGCGGGAATTGGAGTTGAGGGAGGAAGTCTTTCAATTTCTCCATTTGTCCAGACTCAAACTTTTGAGGAGGGGAGTGGCTATTATAACATAACAATCGATGTCAGTTCTTTAGCACCTGGAACTTACTACTTTAACTTGACTTTCTCGAAACTCAATTATCAATCATCAACAACAACAATAAGCATCCTAGTTCTTGCGCACAGAACATCACTAAGTGTGGATTACAACTCAACTATTCCTGTCGGAACTGATGCGTACTTTGATGTTTCTTGGTTAGATTTAGACCTTGACTCTATTGGAGTTGGGAGCGGGAATCTGAGCCAGATAACCTTGGATTGGGGAACTGGAAGTGATAGTTACCCTGCTTTTGGTTTCTGGCTGGATACTAGCGGTTGGGCAGTTGGCTCATATTTCATTAATGTGTCAATAAGTGCGACAGAGTTTCCAAGATTCTACATGGATTCTTACATTGTAATCCAACTTGAGATTCGAAAACTGAAAGTGTACCTAAGTTGGGATCCACTTGAACCGTTTCCAAATGGGAATGACTTTGTGATGTTCATCTATGTGAATGTGAGCGAGCCAGGTAGCCCAATCGACGGCACGCCAATAACAGGGCTTGACCAGTCCTACTTTAGCGCAAGAAACGAAACAGGAGGACTATACACCTTTGAGAGCTTCACAAACCTCGGAAATGGACTCTATCAAATTACAATTGACAGTGCGAGGTTTCTAGAGGGGCAGTACAAGATTATCGTTTTTGTCGATTTCCTACCAACAGAAAATTACACGGACACCAATACGCCTCAAGTTCCATTCACATATCGTCCAATTCTGACTTATCTATCATCCCCGGACTATCCAACGGTGACAACTAGTTTTGATACAAATGTCACTGTTAGGTTATTATATGTTGACATAGATCACGTTCAGAATATTACTACTGGTTTAATAACCTCAGAAGGGGCATCAATAGTCTGGCAACACATTGGAAACGGAGTATATGAGGTGCTGATAGTTGTTCAGGGATGGGATCTAGGTGCTCATGAGGTGAATCTGACAGCTGACGCAAGTAGCTATCAGGCTAAGACATTGACATTCCAGATTCTCGTCCAAATTGCATATGCGTATGCAAGATCTTCAGTCACTATTGTTGATTTACCAGTCGGGGACACTGCTGTCTTTTATGCAGACTATTGGGACATCACACATGATGAACCGATTATTGGAGCAACTATAGACCATAACTGGACCTATCCTTTGGTTGTTAGTTGGACTGGAGACCAATATAGAATTGAACTACCTAGTATGGACACAAATGGACTTAGCTCATACTTGGTTATCTTTAATTTTTCAAAAGGACCCAACTATCAGTTTGGTTACTTCAACCTAAGTATAATTCTGAGGACTCACTTGACTGAGTTTAGACTTGCGAGCGCTGTAGAACCTACGAGCTACAATGCAATGGTCAACATATCTGTCTATTGTGGTGATCTCGATAATGATGCAGGAATTATTGATGCACCAGTTAACCTATCCATATACGGAGAGTCTGGATGGATTCTTGCAACCGTTGAAAATGATACACTTCTAGGAAATGGTTACTACATAATCAGATTTGCAGCCACTAATTTAGGTAGCTCAGGCATCTACGAACTGACTGTATTCTTTAACTGGACAGGACCTGTTCAGAAGTACTATGACCGCTCTGCCGTAGCTTTTGTGAAGATAATAGGAGAGGCTTCAGAACTTGATTTGATTGATTCTGCTGAACCTACTCCATACCTTGGAAACCTGAGTTATACATATCTCTACAGTGAGCTTTACAGTGGTAATGGTATCTCCAACTTGTCTGCACCAGCAGGAAACGTGTTCATATACATAGAGGTTGTTGGTCAATCCTTTAGTCCCTCATTATTTACAATCACTGAGGATATTGGTAATCCAGGATATTATTCGATTGAGTTCAATAGTACGATATTCGCTGGACCGGGAACATATACGATGATTGTATATGTAAATTGGTCCAAGACTCAAGAACCATTCTATGGCAACTGGACGGATACCGTGTCGGTTCGCATCATTCCAAGAAGCACCCTGATCAATTTGATCCCACCGGAAAGTACTCCCTTCGGAGTGAATGCAACCTTTTCATTCTCATTTGATGATGTAGCAGAAGGTAGTACCTACAGTATAGCAAACAGTAGCCAGATGAGTGTCACAATTGGACTACCAGACTTCTCGATAACATATAACGAATCTACGAGGATGTTTCATGTTTCCTTTAATACAAGCATCTTAGGAGCTCCACTTGGAAATCGACAGTTCACAATAGGTGTGACCTGGACTGGAGCACCATATTATGCTAATGTGACTGGAAGACCAGTCATCATAAGCGTCAGATTCCGTGAAACTGAGTTTGATTATTCGACTATCAGTCCAACACCTTATGGTGACAATGTAACTCTACATCTCACATTCACTGATATCACGCTTGGACCACACCAACCAATCAACGACGGGTCAGTCACTCTGTATAATGGCACACAGATAATTCCAATATCCGAATACTCCTTCACACCCCTCGGAAATGGAGAATACGAAATTGAACTTAAGACAACATACTTCAACAGACCAGGGACATATTCCATCTCAGTAGAAATGAGTACAGGTCATTTCTATTATGCAGTAGTCACTTCATCACGATCACTCAGTTTGCGATATAGACTGACAGTGCTTCTTGTTGAGCCGGTTGAAGAAATGGCATACAACAACTCACTCGAATTAGTGTTTCATTACAGTGATTTGTTGACTCTAGCTGATATCGGAAATACTACAACATTAACATCCATTCAAATCTTGAACGGAAGTTCATGGTTCTTCACTTCAATATGGCGAGGTGCTTCAGAAGATTATCTTCTCACAGTTCAAACATATAATCAAAATCTTGAGATAAATAGGGAATACGTTCTTTGGATTGAGGTCAGCTATCCAGACGCCTCACCATTCTATTTGTCAGCTGAAGCATTTGTTTCATTTACTCTACGAGAGCGAGCAACAAATCTGGAACTGACCTCATCGCCAGAACCAACACAATATCTTGAGAACGTCAACTTTACAGCATACTATCAAGATTCGTTGTCTTTAGATGGAATCGCCGGAGCGACCATTACTCTAACAGTAGGGGGAATGGACCTAGTGGAAGGGGTGGACTATGTACTACAGAGTCCTGCAGATGGCTTCTATTTCATTTCGCTGAATACTACTGCATTGGGACCAGCTGGTACAACCGTTAACCTCGTGCTAAGAGCATCTTGGACATCGAACGCACCATATTACTCAACTTCCATAATAAGCCTCACGCTGAGTGTTACAAAGAGAAACTCTGTTACTGAAACATTAGTATCGACAACACAAGTAAAATTCCTTGAGAATGTCACATTTACGATTAGGTATAGTGATGAAGCAACAGGACAAGCAATTCAACTCAACAAAGATCATTTGTTGATATATAGTGGTGGAGTTCTATTACCAGACAGCGACTTCTCAATGAACTACCTTGGTTCAAATTATGAGGTATCTATTAACTCGACCGTATTGTTTTCAGGGTTGATCAGTAATTGGAACATCACTTTCTATATGGATTGGCAGGATAATGTTGCACCATACTATTCAGATGGTCGAGCATCAGCTCGGGTGACTGTGGTCAATAGGGTCGGAGTCATCATCCGCGATGTTGCACCAACTGTGCCTATATATGACAACATGACATTCAATTTCGAATATGTAGATGATTCAACAGGTATAGGAATTAATGATGCAATTGTGAGTTTCGACTGTTTCAGTCCAAGTGGTCTTATTGAGGGCACTGATTTCTGGATCTTCCGAAATGAAGGTAATTACTCAATCCTTGTTGACTCTACGAGTCTAGGCGGTACAGGCACCTTCACATTCTCACTACGTTTACTTTGGAGCCCCACACTTGCGCCATTTTACAGAAATACAACCACAATATTCCTTCAAGGATCAGTCCGACTAATTCAGGCACAGCTCACGAATGAGGAGCCAGATCCTTCGACTGTACCAATAAATGACAATGTTTCTGTCATTTTGAACCTCATAGATTTGGATCATGGCATTCCAATTAGTGGTGCAGAGGGCTCTTTCTCAGTAAGATACAAGACAAATGCCTCTGGACCTGCTACATGGAGCATAACTCTGTTATCGCCAGGCGTATATGAGTTGGTTGTAGACTGTTCCGATGCGGGTGCTACAGGAACTAATTCATTCATCATAACTTTGTCATTCTCGGATTATCAGACACTCGAGATACAGGTGCCATTTCAAATCAGGCTTCGCCAAGGAGAATTGAATGAATTTACACCACCAGGTACGTACTTTGGAGAAGCAACATATGTAATTGTAGAGCTTGTTGACAAAGATGCGGGTGATGCACCGATTAGTGGTGCCACTCTGATTATAACTTGGCCAGACATTGGATATACGCCAGATTATACATCAATTGGTCCGGGCTTATACAATATAACGCTGACAACAACAAGTCTTGACGCAGGTCTTTACACACTCATCGTTGGTGCTCAGATAAGTGACTATTTCATCTCGGACATATCTATACCTATTCAAATCCAGAGCATACCTACAGAACTTATTCTACCTCAGACAATTCAGGATGTCTATTGGGGCGAACCTATGTCAATTTGGGCAATGTTCAACGATACAAGAGATAGTGTCCTCATATCTGGAGCAACTCTTGTTTATCAGTTTGGAGTTTTGAGTGATACTCTCATTGAAGGTGCACCGGCAGGCAACTATTCCTTCACTATCGACACAGGAAATCTCGCTATAGCTACGACCTACGTTGTATCAATTACAGCTACTCTCAAGAACTATGTCACAGTAACTGGCCAGCTCACTGTGAATGTGCTGAAACTGCCCATTGGATTGACTATTATTAGTGAAGCACAACCCGAAGTTTTCAAGGGAACTCCAGTAAACATTACAGTCTATGTCAACAATACCTATAGCAATCTCCCATTACTTGGAGCAACTGTCAGAGTTACTTATATCTTCCAGGATGAAATTGAAATCATCCTTACCGCAGTTCCAGGAAAGAATGGATATTATTCTGGATTCGTTGATACCACTGACCTATTCGTTGGAGAATATGTCCTCACTATAACTGCAGAGAGAACAAACTACCTTATAGCAACTACCTCTGCGACTGCAATAATCAAACAAATTTCAACAAGTGTTTGGCTTGACGCACTTACCTCCACCTATAGTACTCGAACCTTCAACTGGTCAGACACAATTCGAATAGGAGTATATGTTCTTGCACCATCATTAAACGAGTCTTATCCATTATCAACAGGTCTAACAAATTGCACTGTCCTATGGTCACTATCGGGAACAGCGTTCACTGGTGAATTTTTGAATGGAACATCAATTGGAGGACCAGGTTACTTCTACTTCGACTTTGAAACATGGGACTATAGTGCGTCTACCTACACTCTGAGAATTACTGCTTATCCTAATATTGGGATGTTTGCTTATTCAAGTAATCTCACGACTCTCATCATAGAGTCAATTGAAACCTCTGTCGAATCAACATATCTCAGTCCCAAAATCTGGGGTTGGACAGGATGGGTTAATCTCACCTATTGGGATCTTCTATATGACAGAGGAATAGCTGGTGCATCCGTCACCGTAGATTGGGATGGCACTGAGAGTTTATACAGATTCATTGGTAATGGAACCTATCAAGTCTTTATCAATGCATCATTAGTATCACCTGGTATCTACCCAGTTTCTGTCCGCTTCCTGATGGACAACTACAAGACTGGAACAGGGATCTTCACACTCATTGTGAAAGAGGTGCCTACAGCAATCAGTGTGTTTGCACCTACCTTGAATCAAATTGACGAAGACAGTCTGAACTTACAAGTACCATATGGTGATATTCTTCCAGTAATCATGTTCTATAATGACACTTGGTACAACAGGGGAATTCCAGGTGCGACTGAAATAACAGGTGTTGTTCTCGGTCCAGGAATTCCTGATAGGGATTATCTTTCGATTGAAGAAATATCAAACGGGAATTACAGTTTATTATTTGATACAACACGTTGGACAGTTAGTCAAATTCCATACAGAGTGATTCTGAGCTTTTTCCTAGGAAACTGGAGTCGAGCTTCAATAAACATACAAATCACAATTATTCATGTTCCTACTGGACTCCAAATCGAGGGGTCGACTTCTGTGAGCATGAGCTACGGGGCAGAATTCAGCGTATGGGTATTCTATTATGATACATGGGTTGGTCATGCAGGGGAAGGTATAGCAGGAGGTTCAATAAACGCAACAAGTCTAGACACTCGATATGTGATTGTTTCGTTGAATCAATCCGATCCCTCCCGGTCTGGATGGTATGAAATCAGACTACGGTCTCAAAGGACCCAAGGCTCAACAATCATTTCGGTTATCCTATCAAAAGAGAATTACGAGTCTGCTAGTGTGAATATCGCAGTTTCAGTGGAACCTTCTGATTTTGATATTCTTCTCGAACGTGCTATCATCTTTGGTGTGCCTATTGGAATCATAATCTTGGCTGGAGTAGTCTTGTGGACTCGATTATTCAGTGTGCCAAAGCGATTACGAGAGATCAGAGGAATGGTGAGAACCATTAGTAGAGGGAAGATTCCTGAACCTCCAGATAATGTTCCTACCAGGCAAGAGATGGTTGCAGACCTGTTCAATGACATTGCAAAACCCGTTGGCATTTCAAAGACAGCGTCCAGTATGCCAGGTGAGGCAATTACTACTGAGGTTCCTGAAATAGAAGAATTGCTTGTTCAACTATCAATCCTGTCAAAGTTGACTCCTGATGAACTTGAAGACTTTAAGCTAGATGTTTCAAAAATGAAACTGAGTGAGCAAGTTACCTTTGTCAAGGAAGTGATTAATCAGGAAGCCATCAAGCAGGGGAGAACCGAGAGAAAGCCAATGGAAACGATTCTAGAGGAAACTGCGGCCAAGGCACGAGCAATTCTGGCAGGAGAAGAGATTGATGAAGTTCTAGAACGTGAACCAGTGAAAGAGTATGTTAAACCAGAAGACGCCAAAGAAGTAGAGGAAACTATTCTCGAGCCAATAGAAGTTGAAGAAGTCGATTCGACTGATATGCTTGGTGAAGATGAGCTAAAAGAGATACGTCAGCGGTTAATGGATGCGGGTATTAAGGGAAGTGAACTAGAAACTATCATGGATCAGACCCGTGAACTTCCGAGGGAACTTGCAGAGGAACTTCTGAAGAGCATCCTTGGAAAAGGAGGTGAAGACAAGTGAGTCCAAATATTACCTTTGCAAATCAGATAAAGAGATGGAAGCGGGTGTGGTCTAGAGTCATAATTTCGTGTATCATTCTGCTAATATTCTGTTCTCCTACAGGATTCACTTCAGACCAGTCTGATTTGGCTAGTGAGAAGTCCATCAGTAATAGCTCACCATATTGGTTTGAACCAGCAGAAGGGTCTCAAGGGTACAGTTCAACCGGGGCATCACAACCAGTTACCTTTGATGGCTTGTTCTCTAATGCCACCCAGCCTATTGTTATGCTCGATTCATCAGCACCAGCAGCAGTTTCTATCGCTGCACCTCAAGGCTGGACTGTAGATGCTCTAAGTGGAACAATAGAACATATTTCTACAGAAGTTGGAGGATTGACGAACGAGCTTCTTGATTACTACCATTCAGAACGTTGCATCATAACTGGTTCCGCATGGAATTCAGAAACATTCTATGTGCCTGATGATTGGTCACTTTTAAAGAGCGGTGACTCAACAATCCATCCCGGACATGGGGGACTCTATTGGTATACTTCAGCAGGAGCTGGTAGGGAAGGTTCTATGGGATGGAGACCTAGCGTGCTATTTGATACAACCAAGACTCTTAATCCAAATATGGAGATCTGTCTTAGCCAGCAGGTCCAATTACCATGGAGAGAAGTGTACTCCAGCAAAATATCATTCTATCACAGGGTACCGAGTGGTCAGACGTTAACTGGTATGTTCTACTTGTTCGTAAGAGTCGGAAGCTACGAAGCTAAGTTCAATGTACTAAGTGTGGGTTATACTACTGATACATGGATTCAGAAAACTGTTGATGTTCCCGCTTCTGTATTCTCGAACATCCCAGTGCCTGGTTCTGTTTCAGTTTCAATTGGTCTGAGCACTGACTTCTCAGGTCAACCTTCATCTAATATAAACAATTATGTTTACATTGATGAAATCAAAGCTGTCTTTGAGGCTCGACCATTCCCAGAGCAAATTGGCCTCAGTGTAAATCAGAGTATTTTAACAAGTACTGTATCTGGGAGTGTATCACCTTATGTCCCTGATGGAGTATATCGTGACTGCTCTGATAACCCTACAACAGGAATTGTTTCTTCTCCAATGGATGTAGGTGTTAAAGGGACAGCGTGGAGTGATGCTAGCAAGTATCAGACTGCATTTCAGTTCCTGCTAGATATACCAAATGGTGCAGTTATAACCTCCGCGAAACTAGAAATTGAAGCACAGAGTTCAGTGGGCGGAGGTAACAATGGACTTCGAGTGTACGTGGCTCAAGAGGATAGTTTTGCGCCTTTCAGTAGTGGTCTCCCGCATCTCGAGGATAGATACGACTGGAGCACAACAAGTGTAAACTGGTTGCTGAATTCGTGGGTCGCAAGTACCAGGTACATGTCACCAGACATATCTTCGTTGGTTCAGGGCGTTATTTCGAGGGATGAGTGGTCAAGCGGCAACTACGTCTGTATCATGCTTGATTATATGTTCTCAGACAGCTATAATGACTATAACAGAATCAAAGGAACATCTAGCTATGGCGGAGTAGATCTTGCTAGACTTTTTGTGGACTTCATGATACCCCTGCCAGAAGATAGCATTTCGTTGTTCAAATACAAGAAGGATATTGTTGTTGACCACACAAAAGTCAGTGCAGACCTTCAAGATTTCCCAGTCTTAATAGACATTTTTGACAGCGACTTGAAAGTCAATGCTCAAGAAGATGGAGATGACATCAGATTCTGGATTGGCAATGAACAGCTTGATTATCAGATGGAGCTATATGATTCGAACTATAATTTAACCCATGCTCATTTGGTTGCATGGGTGCGAGTCCCATTTCTATCCTCTTCAATTGACACAACCATAAGCATGCGGTATGGTGATCCAGACATTAGTAGTATGGAGAGCCCTCTTGGTGTTTGGCAGGATAGATATCAGAGCATCTGGCATATGTCCGAATCGTCTGGTTCTGGAGCTTATTTGAAAGACTCAAGCTCATTCGGTCATGATGGCACTCCCACAGGTGCTATCTTTATGGATAATGGAAAGATTGATGGAGCGAGATACTTGCAGAATTCAGGAGACAGCTATATCTTGGTTGATGGAGGAGAGGATATTGCAAATGGCTGGTCAGACTGGCAGCTTTCACTTTGGATGTATCCAGACTTTAGTAGCGATTCAGAGTGGCAAGGAGGAGTAAGCGAACCAAATGTTTTCTATAAGGGGAATTCTTTGGCTATGGCTCGTGTCTACACATGGGGAGGCTCAGATGGATCTTTTCAGATTGATGTGCGATTTCAGAGTAGCGGTACCAGCTATCTAACAATTACAATCAGAAACCGAGTCTGGAACTATATAGTGATGAAATATGAAAGCTCAGGCGATGGCAGGCTGAGGGCATACTCTTATGTGAATGGTGGTCTTTTTGATTCATATAATGAGCTAGTGGGGACTGGGGACAGATTACTAAATGATGCTAGCTCCTTCTTGCTTGGGTCGACGAGTCCCGATGAAGCATTTTGTGGGACAATGGATGAAATTCGTTTCAAAGAGGGTTATACATCTCTTCCGTGGATTCAAACCGAGTATGCGAATCAATACGACCCTGAAAGCTTTTTTACAGTAGGAGAGGAGCAGACGGCCCAAATTGAAGACTCAACAACGCTCATTTTCACAACAACTAATCCATCTACCGTTAAAATCCTACCAAGACTGAAACTCGGTGTTGCTTATGATGGACTGACTCTTGATAGTAACTTCCAAGAAGGTACATCATTCAGCGTGAGTAATGGTACTGATGTAACATGGACCGCTAATGTCTTCGTAAATCCTCCTGTTGGCATCAGTGACATCAGCTTCAACTTAACCAATTCTGCAGAGTGGACATTGACTGGAGTTACAGATTCAGTTGGCAATAACAGACTCCCAGAAGTAATTACTACAAGCACGCAGGTCATGGTATCTTCATCGGTACTTGATGTGATGGGCATTTGGACATTCACGTTCTTCTCGAGCAACGAGGCTTCGCTCCTTGAGTGTGGTGTGAATGCAGGTGTGTATGGAAATACAGTAGAACTTCAAATAGGCGATCAGGCGAAGTTCAGAGGAACAGCCACCGTGATTCCTGGATCAGCTATGAGGTTATATCTGGTAGATCCAAGCGGCCAGATCTTTTACAGTACAGAAGATTTGAGTCAAGACGGGAGTGGTCAGTTCGAATGGACTGGAATCAGTGTGACCAGTGCATGGCCCAATGGTCTTTGGGATGCTTATGTCGACTTCAATAACACAGCAGATTCCAGTCCAGAGGGTGTTGGAAGATACAATAGATTGTTTACTGTCAGACATGCTTCTTCACTGAATCTCCTGTCACCAGCTGATGCAGTCGGAGATGGTGTTGCAGTTCGGACTGCTGGAGAACTTCTCGAGGTTGAGGTTCAACTGACCAATACTGAAACTGCTGAAAGTGTGACAGGTTCAACTATTATGATGAATTGGAGCGCTTTGGGTGTTGAAACACAGGCTCAGTTCGAAGATTATGGTAATGGGATCTATGGTAAGACGCTGAACACATCGGACCTTGGACAACCTGGAAATTGGAGGCTCAATATTGTTTCAAGTCATCCCTACCTCATTGATGCAACAACTTACTTTGACTTGGAGCTATCACACAACACGGTTTTGACATATAGAACTCCAGCATCAGTGCCATATGGTGATGATTTCAGCGTCAGGGTGAATCTTCGAGATGCTATCACTGGAACATACTATAATGGAGCATCCTTCACCTCGAATGGGACAATCAGTGGTGTCACAGATTACAACAATGGAACATATCTTGTGAACATAGATTCAACGGGCTTTAGCATTGGAACGTATTGTTTCAAACTAAATGCATTCCCAACACAAAGCTTTGTGATTGAGAGCTCAGTAGATGTAGTCTTTCTATATCGAAACATAAAGACAGACCTTGTTCAAGTTGAGATTAATCCAGTTAGCGTACCTTGGAGCAAAAATGCCACTGTTGTACTGAACTGGCAGGACCTTGATCATGGTGGTCTTGGAATATCAGGTGGAACGCTAAGTGGAGATGGAACATTTCAGTATGTTGACCTATTAGATGGGAGATACTCGATTCAACTCGATGTCGATTCCTATAGTGTTGGCATCTATATGTTTAATTTCACAATTAGTGACACGAACTATCAATCGAGCGCAATCACAGTCGCTGTTACTGTCAGACCACACAGAACCCTTGTGGTAGCTACTTATGACTCATCCATACCCATGGGATCGAATGTCACTGTCACACTTGAGCTATTGGACCGAGATGCTGGAAATGCAGCAATTATAGGCAATCTCTCTAGTGTTTCAGCTGAATGGACCGGAGGGTCTGCTGAATACGGTTCCCTTCAAATCCTTATCGAATCCCAGGACTGGATGATGGGCATCTATACAATTGACATCACAGTTTTCACCACTACATCTCCGAGATTCTTCTATGATGGGACCATAGCAATACTATTGAATATCCAAAAACTGACAACAGCTCTTTCATGGGATAACATTGATGTCTTTCCAATCGGGGATGATTTCGAAATAACAACCTATGTGACTGTGAATGATTCAAGCTCTATCTATGATGGTATGCCAGTTAATGGTCTTCTTCAGAGCCATTTCAGTATCAGGGACAAGAATGGTACGCTCTACAGCATCAAGACATTTTCAGCCCAAGGTTCAGGCAACTATGTCTTAACTCTTGACCAATCATACTTCCCTGGAGGGTCATATGGTATTCGGATATTCCTCGTCTTTGGAGTTGCTGAGAATTACTCGAATACGCAGACACCCATCATCAGCTTTCAGTTCACTCAAGCACGATGTGATCTCAGTTCTCCAGATTATCCACTTCTGACAATTTCCTACAACACAGATGCTATTGTCACCCTAGAGTTTATTGATATAGATAGAGGACTAGGAATTGACACAGCCACCATCTATGTCACTGGATCTTTCAAACTCGGTCAACAACTAATAAGCAATGGGAGATATAGAGTAACACTTGATACTTCAGCATGGAGTATTGGAGTTTATACAGTGAACTTCACAGCTTCGGCACTGACTTATGATAACAAGACAATATCAATTGACATCCAAGTTAGGCAAATCAGAACATTTGCCACAGCCACTGTCGGTGCTCTGGAAATACCTGTAGGTGACTCTAGAACATTCTATGTGGATTACATAGATATGGATCATGACTTGCCAATCTTAACTATCAGTCATCTTTGTAATTGGACTCCAGCTCATTATGACATAGCTTGGATCGGCAATCGTTACAGCATCACAATTCACACTTTTGATAGCGATGCTTTGACATCTTATCTTCTAGTCTTTGTTTTTTCAGCTGGAGCTGAATATGAGTCAGCGACTTTCAACGTGACTCTAACGATTCGGTCCATCAAGACAGAATTACGTCTTTTATCGCCAGTAGAGGATACGACACCATCCGGACAAATTGAGATTTCTGTCTATTACGGTGACCGAGATCATTTACTAGGAATAGTTTCATCCAATGTTCTGTGCACTGTCTGGAACGCGACGGACCAGTTGACAATTATGTGGTATAATGACACCAGTGCTGGTTATTATATGATAACAATAGATGCTTCCCAATTTGGAGGTCTTGGAGTTCAACAACTTACTGTTTTCTTCAACTGGACAGGAAGCATCCAGAAATATGAGAACAGGTACCTCTCAGTTTCAGTTGAGACTGTGGGTGAAGACACAGACCTTACATTGATTGAGGCGGCACTTCCCTCTCCGTGTCTTGACTATATGGTCTACTCATTCCTATATTCAAGTACCACCATGGGAACTGGGATTTCAAATGATACATTTAACGTATTCATCAGCGTTGAATTCATTGGAGTCACAGTTGATTTATCGCAAGTGGATATCTGGGAGATAGATAGTATTGGCAGACCTGGAGAGTATTCAATTGGTTTCAACAATTCAATTCTTGGACGCACTGGAATAATCTCGATGAAGGTTTTCATAAACTGGTCTGCTGGTGTGTCTCCATTTTACACAAATAGAACCGATTTGATTTCTGTGAGAGTACTTCCAAGAACAGCATCACTATCAGTCATACCTCCAACCAATGTTCCCTTTGGTGAGAACGCTACATTTTCATTTACGTATGAAGATACAACTGGGGGTACCTCAAGTCCTATTGTTTATGATGCTTTAGCAATGACACTATCGCTAAATGTACTTGATTTCACATTGACCTACAGTGCCATTGAAGACCTGTACACAATTTCATTCAACACGAGTCAGTTGGGTGCTCCATTAGGAGCGAGAGTACTCATTCTAAATCTCACATGGAGTGGACTTCCATTCTATTCAAATATCACTGGGCGTTCCATAGGGATTACACTGATAGAACGTCAGACACTCCTGACTTATCCTACACCTCCTGCGACTCCATATGGGGATAATGCCGCCTTTACAGTGACCTATGTTGATATCGCAGGCTTAACCTCGAAAGCTGTGATAGATACAGTCATCGAGGTATACATTGGAGTAACTATGATACCTTCCAGTTATGTTCAAATCACGCACTTAGGTTCTGGAGAGTACCAAATTGACCTGAACACATCCTATTTCAGCCAACCGGGTGTGTATTCACTCAGAATCGAGGCATCATCTGGACAGTTCTACTATCAAGCAAGAAGTGCAACAAAGAGTTTCACTGTTGATTTCCGCGCAACAATATTGACAGCTGAAACCATTGGGTCCATCCCCTATGGCAGCTCTTTCAGTATTGTTTTACAGTATCAGGACCTTGATACGCTCACCCCAATAGGAAATGGTACTGGAATCATGACGAATCTAGAAATTCTAAATGGGACCGATTGGTTATTCACCTGTTCTTGGAGACCATCACAGCAGAATTACCTTCTCACAGTTGAAACCAACAACCAAGCACTTGAGCTAAGCCAGATCTATAGTCTATGGTTGAATTTCAGTTCTGAATATGCTGTGCCATTTTACCAATGGAATGACATAATGGTGTCATTCGAAATGCGTGAGCGGGACACTAGTCTAGACTTGATCTCTTCACCATCTCAGACTCGCTACCAAGATTACGCCAACTTCACAGTCCTGTTTAAGGATACTCTATCATCATCTGGAATCTCCGGTGGCACAATCTCTGTCTATTATGGATTGGTACTTCTTACACCCACTATTGACTACGATATCATCGAAGTGAGTGCAGGGCTATTTGCTATTTCTGTAGATAGCTCAGTTCTTGGACCACCAGGAGTCAAGACATTACAGGTTATAGCTAATTGGTCTGCAGGTCCACCACATTACAGCGATGCTCAAAGGACAATCAATATCCCTGTTACTGAGAGACCATCAAATGTTGAGATAGTGTTTCCACCAGGGCAGACATGGTATCTTGACAATGTGACAATGGATTTTGCATTTGTAGACATATCAACAGGCGAGAGAGTAGTAGTAGCTTTCAGTGATGTTAAAATATACAGTGGACCAATACTTCTATCATATGGTGAATATGTCCTTCAGTCGATGGGCCAAATATACAGACTCCAGATCAATTCCACTGTCCTAAGTGTAAACTTGGTGAGTAATTGGAACATAACAATTCAGGTTGATTGGACTACTGGAGCACCATATTATAGGGATGATGTAACCTCAGTTTTTGTTAATACTATAGGTAGAGTTGGAAATGTTGACTTCAACCAAATTGAGCAAACACCCTATGGAGACCTCATGAATATTAGTTTGACATACACAGATCAGAGAACAGGAGCTGGAATCGAAGGTGCAACCATAATTCTAGATTGTATCGAGGTGCCAGGTCTGGTTGAAGGAGTGGACTATTGGGTACAGATAGGGACAGGTGTTGATTCAGGCAAGTACAAAATTATTGTCAGCACATCTTCATTAGGCAGCCTTGGTGTGTTTACATTTGAAATTGAGGTGCAATGGAGCGCTTTGGTAAGTCCGTTTTATGGGAATATTGTCTCGCCAGAAGTACAAGGACGGGTCCGTGAAATTCAGACTTCTGTTTCAAGTGATTTGCCATCGCCTTCAGTTGTTGCTTTCTATGAAGACGTTTCGTTTGTGATTCAATTTACTGATACAGATCATGGTTTACCGATAAATGGAGCATTAGGACAGATTTCTATCATTTATGCGTCAACAATGCTAGAACCATCGTCTTGGTCAGCTCAAGCTCTAGGGAGTGGACAATACAATGTTACCTTAAGTATGATGGATTCTTTGAGTGTTGGTCTGCAATCAGTCATTGTGTCAATCAATCTTTCACCATATGAGATGGCTCAGACATCAGTGGTGTTTGGACTACGGAACAGAGTAGGTGGACTCTCTGCTGTAATAGCGCCAACAAACTATGCAGGCTACGCGACATCGGTTATTATATACCTCGTTGATTATGATGCCAACGACAGTCCCCTTCCAGGAGCTATTCTAGGTTTAATATGGGGAGACTCATCATCCTATGTTGATTTTGGAGATGGTAGCTACAACGTAACACTTCAGACTAGTAATTTAGACTATGGCTCACAGATTCTAAATGTGCAAGCGAATCTATTGCACTACACAATTACTTCATTAAATGTAGAAATCAACCTTCTCCCAGTCCCTTCAGAACTATTAGTCACTTGGAGCGGACCTAGACTAACAAGTGAAATATATTGGGGAGAACCTCTTACAATATTTGCAGCCATCAACGATACTCTTCGGAATCAGACTGTTTCAGTGGCAACTATTACGTATGATTGGATTGGAGGTACTGGTTCGTTTGTACCCTCAGGTGTATCCGGCAACTACACAACTATTCTTGATACTAGTCTTGGCAGTATATCTGACACAATTATTGTTATGATTAGTGGTAGCGCACCAAATTACATTGATGCATCCTATCAGTTGGTTTTCAGATTGTTGCCAAGACCAATGGAGGTAATTCCTGAAGGGAATAGATACGTCTTCACTGTTTCATATGGAAGCACTGCGGAAATTATTGTATACATAGAAGACTCTCTTGATAGCACTCTTGTGACTGAAGCAACCCTCACAGCAGAATGGGACTATGGGACCAATCTTACATTGGTTGAGATACCGAGTAGACCAGGTTATTACAGACTTCAGATAGTAACAGGAAGCGTGGGTTTTGGAAGTTACCAGATTCATATAGACGCTGAAAAGCAAAACTATGGTGATACCTCAGCAACACTGATTATGGCAATTTCAAAAATCCAGATGGTGGTATGGCTCGATAATGTAACTGCAACCTATGAATACACCTCTTTCTATTGGTCGGAGGTTGTCAGAATTGGAGTATATGTGCTTGCTCCAGCCCTTAACGCAACACATCCATTCTCAACCGGATTGGATGGTCTGGTTGTTACATGGAACTCACCCGAGCTTGGCACAAATGGTACACTTGTGAATGGGATTCTGACAGGAGGCTCGGGGTATTATTATTATGACTTCAACACAAGTCAAGGAATTGCAGCTCTTCATACATTCATTATCTCAGCCAACCCACCTAACCTGGACTACGAGAGAGCCGATAATTCAACTTCAATATTCGTGAAAAATCTAGAGGCAACAATTGTATCACCAGGATCTCCTGAATTTGTTTGGGGATGGGCCGGTTTGGTCAATGTCACCTATTATGATGATTTTCATGCACAGGGAATGCAGGCGGACTTCTCCGCTTATTCTTGGGCGGGTGGATTTGGTAGTGCATCCTATCAAGGCGGTGGAGTCTATGGTATTCCAATCAATACAACAACACTCAGACCAGGAACATATACAATCACAATTGAATTTCGTAAGGCAAACTATGAGGATGTTGAATTAACGATAAGAATCCATATTTCGACTGTGCCCACTGAAATTACCATTCTTCTCCCAGAACTATATCGAGTAGGCGATTCATGGACAAATCTACGAGTTCCCTATGGTGATATACTTACAGTCACTCTGCTGTACAATGACACAAATAGTGCACGAGGTATTCCTGATGCTTCGTACAACACCTCATTCTATTCTGGACCAGGAGTCTATGAAGAACCGCTTATCTTGACGAATCATGGAAATGGCAATTATTCCTTCGTTTTCAATACACCTGACTGGAATCTATTTTCGAGGGTTTCATTTCATATTCGATTCATGCTTGAGAATTATACAACAGCAGTATTTGTTTTCGAGATCACCATTATCACAATTCAGACTAATCTTGAGATAGATGGACCTTCGGTAATGCCACTTCACTGGGGGATGAACACCACCTTTTGGGTTTATTATTCAGATGCTTGGCCAGGACACTCAGGAGAGGGGATTACTGATGCAACATTCGTGGTTGATAATCAGCATCCTGATTTTGCAACTGTTGAATATCTTGGTCCTGATGCAAGTCGTCCAGGATATTATCAATTCAGAGTCATTGCACATAGAGCTCAGGGTTCCGCAGTGGTTACAATCAAATTCAACAAGACGTACTATGATGCCAACGAAGTGATATTTACTGTTCCAGTTAGTCCGTCTCCCGAAGATATCGCTATGCAGAATATGATAACATATGGAGGAGCTCTTATCATCATATTAATTCTTGGCTCTCTTGTGTGGGTACGTGTTCTGAGAGTGCCAAAGATAATCAGAATAATTAGTGGACAGATTCGGCAGGTCAGGAGAGGAAAGGTACCAAAACGAGCTAAAGACGCAAAGACAAGACAAGCACTCCTTGCAGAGATATTCAATGAATTATACGAGCCAACTGGACTGCGTAGAAAAGCCTCTCAAATGCCTGGAGAGCCCATTATAATTGAAGTGCCTGAGATCGATGAGCTGATTATAGATCTATCAATTCTGACAGGGATGACTCAGCAGGAACTTGATGATTTCCGACTTGAGATTTCAAAGATGAAAATGAGTCAACAGACCAGTTTTGTGAGGGAGGTAATCAGACAGGAGGTCATAAGAGTTGCAGGAGTTCAAAACAAACCCTTAGAACAGGTCATAGAAGAAGTTGTTGAAGAGAGAAGAAGGAGAATTGGCGGTACTGCACCACCAACAAAGCCAGAGATCTATATGGCAGTTGAAGAGGAGGCCGAGGTGGTTGAAGAGGAAGGAATTGATTTCGAAAATAGAATGAGAGAATTTGAGCTCGAAGAAATGGCTTCTGAACTAGAAAAACGTGGAATTCCAAAACATGAGATTGAGTCATTTATCATCCAAGCTCGAGACCTACCTAAAGATATAGTCGAGATGCTTCTTCAAAGTTTCCAACCAAAAGAGAAGGTAGAAGAGGCTGAAAAAGCAATCGAGCATCTAACTGAAGAGGAGATTGAGGAATTAAGAGCTGAACTGATTAAACGAAATGCTACTGATCGTGAAATTAAGTCAATCATTGACCAAGCAAGAAGCCTTCCCAGGGAACTTGCTCTCGATCTCTTTAAAGAACCAGAAGAACCACCCAAGAAGAAAAGTGCTAAGAAAGTTAAAGCATTCTCTAAAGAGGAACTCAAAGGATTGAGAGCCGAGTTAGTAAAGAAAAGAGTACCGAAGAAAGAGATTGAATCAATTATGAAGCAAGCTAAAACAGTTGAAAGGGATAAAATTGAAGATTTTCTGAAGACAATTGAAGGTCTGGTACCAAGAGAAGAACCTGAGGAAATTGAGTTTGAAGATAGATTAACTGAATTAGAGGTGGAAGAGTTACGAATGCAACTTGAGCAGCGAGGGTTGCCAGAGGAGGAAATTGATTCAATCGTAAAGCAAGCAAAAGGTCTTCCCAGTGCATTAATCGAGGATCTCTTGAAGAGCATTGATGCAGATTTGGAAAAGGAGTAAAATGATGATTATTATACTAGAAGGTTCCAAAATATTGGGTTGATTATTTCTTTAAAATAAGAATCCATTCACCCATCATTCGCTCAGGTCGGGGAATCCTGATGAAATGTCTAATCAGCTTTGAGAAGAAAGTCCTTTCTAGCCTAAAACCTATGGCAGAAGTTGCAATTTCTGATAGAATCTTATTAGACCGTACTTCTACCCCGCGAATGAGATTGTTACCAATTGCGATACAGTACATACTCCCAGGTTTTAGAACCCTATACATCTCAGCAAGTTGTTGTTGCATATCTTTAAAGAATTTGAAGACAATAAAGGACCGTCTTGGATCAGAATTAAAGATCTCTTCAAGAACGGGATCTAAGGTTTCATAACCTGAGGTCTTTAGAGTGTTATACTCATTCTTGTAGACTGTTTCTGTACCAATATATTTCCGTTTCACATGCGATAAAGGTCCAGTTCCAAGAAGACCAAGCCAATACATTTCTAACTGATGAGTGCGCGGATAATCTACAGCGTTAATGTAGGGCGGCGAGGTTAATCCAAGATCTACGGAATCATCATCAAGACCTGTTTCAATAGCATTTCCAATTGGTAATCGAACATCACATATCTCTAGTGTCTTAGAGATTTGATACAGGTCAGACATTGAAACACACTGTTGAATTAACCGTTCTGTAAATTTTGAGTATGCGTCACCGGGCGAGATGTTTTTGACAACCTTTTTCCGAAGGACTGTTCGTGTGCAGTGTGGGTCTGCATTTGAAACATCCCGAATAATAGATGAGAGAATCACTCGGAAGAAGTCACCAATGCTTCTCCACTCATCTTGATGCATATTAGTAGAGAGAATATTCTCAATGCAATCATGGATGATAGCCAGCTCTCGTATAACGAAAGGACGGAACCAGTTATCTCGATAATGAAACCCAGGAATATTGGGATGGAAATCAGACTTTGACTCCAGTTCTTGAATTTTCTTTATTAGTATGCGCCTAGCAACTGATAGACTAATTGAATCGATGGGTGTTGTCTTTACTTTTGTAATCAAGTGAGCGATTGGATCTATATCAATTCCAATGGCAATCCGATTGTTTAACATTGCTTCTAAAATGGACGTGCCACTGCCACACATCGGGTCTAAGACTACCTCATATTTATTGGAATACTTTCGTATCAAATACCGTGGCAGTTCAGGAAAGAACTTTGCAGGAAACCTATGGATTCCATGTGTTAGATATGATTGGTCATTACTGATAACGAGTATCTTGCCCTGATTTGGAACATCAAAACTTGGATCGATGTCGCCCTCAACCTCAATCAACTCACTCGTGTCTTCGCGAGCTGCTGCTGCATGAGTTGATGTCGACAAGTCCACTCTTCTAGACCACCTTTAAATTTTTGAATCCAGCTAAATTATAGAAAATAACTTCAACCCTTATATCTTATATACTAGTGATTCTTGCAGCGAGTAACCCTTCCTGAGGGTTATGTACGTAGAAGGAGAGAAAAAATCCGAAATGAGTGATTTGAAGAAGATTGGGGATCTTTTAATTCTCCTTGGTGGAATTTTGGGCCTTATTGAAGGCATTCTAACCATCTTGAATAATCCTTTGCTACGGTTTCTACCATATGTGACATTACTTGATCCCTTAATAACAGGAATCTTAGGAATAGTGTTTTCACTGATAGCGCTAGTCAACAGTGGTAACCTGAAAATCAAAGCATTAGAGTTCAGCAATAAATGGCTTGTAGTATTGATAATGGGTATTCTAATGTACCTGTTTGCAAGTGGTCTTGGCGGTGCACTAGTCATCATTGGTGCAATACTATTGCTGCTTTAATTGGAGTCTGCTCTGCACCAGATTTCATGAATTGGTGCGAGCATTCCTTTTTATTATCTTTAACTCAATTATTTTACCACAACGATTGCCTTGTCAAGTCTGTCAACAGCGTCATCTAAGTGTTCCTTGGTGATGACATAGCTTGGAGTAAATCTAATCACATTCTGTCCAGCACCAAGGATCCATAACTTCTGTTGCTGAACGGCATTCTTTACCACACTATCCCGAAGCTTTGGTGCTTTTTCTTTGGTCTTTTTGTCTTTGACAAACTCAATACCGACCATTAATCCTATTCCTCGGACATCTCCAACGACATCATATTTGTCTTTCAACTCATTAAGTCGTTTCAAAAGATACGCTCCATTCTCAGCATTCTTTTTGAGATAATCACCATCTTCAAGCGTTTTGATAATCCATAGAGATAGAAGAGACATCTTTGGTTCAGCTGAGAATGTTTCCGAATGACGAGCACCACCTGTGAACATTGGGGCAGGACCTATTGACGCACCCATAGGATAACCACCTCCAATTGCTTTGCCCATTGAAATATAATCAGGTACCACTCCATGGTTTTCAATCGCACACCATTTTCCAGTCCGACCCATTCCAGCCTGAACCTCATCAGACATGAAATATGCACCGATTTCACGCGTAACTTCATACATACCTTGAATGGCTTTTGCTGGAGGTACGATGAGACCTCCCTCACCACAAAGTGGTTCCATCACAGTAACTGCAATGTCACTGCCTTCCACCTGAAGCGCGTATCTAAGAGCTTCAACACACTCAAGACTGCAGGTTTCTTCAGTTGCCCCATATGGACAACGGTAGCAATATGGATAGGAAACACGAATGACATCCAGACCCTGAGGAAAACCAGACTTGTGTTTTGAGTTTGATGCAGTCACTGCAAGAGCATATCCTGTGCGACCATGGAATGCAGGTCTGAAGCCAATGACTCTTCTTTTCCCTGAGAGATCAATTGCAGATTTCAAGCATCCTTCGACAGCTCGACCACCAGAAGTTGTGAATACAACGCGTTTCTTGTGACTACCTGGAGTTAGTCCAGCAACTCGCTCAGCAAGAAGCGTCTGCGGTATCCCATCAAAGTCCATTCCAGGTAGTTCCTTAACAACATCAATGATACTTGCCTCAAAATCAATATAGGGTTTGTACCGAAGACCAAGTGCTCTTACTGCTACTCCACCAGTAACATCCAGATATTCTGTTCCTTCAATATCGAATATTCGAACTCCTTCCCCCACAGTATGGTCAAGACAACCATAAACGTCACGATCCTGAGTTGTCAGCGCGAGAGCCTCAGCACCTCTTCTTTTCCAATACTCGTTGGTCATCATTTTTTTATCGATATCAAATCCAAGATCTTTCAGAATCTGAATGTGTTTGTCGTCCATATCATCAACCTTCTATAGATTGAGTAGTCGTTTGAGGAATTGGTCCCCATTATCTAATTTCCGATGCAGGCGAATACACTACCCATGTCAGCTTCTGATTATGAGAAGCAATCCAGCTAACAGAATCATGAAGCCTGCAAGTGTGTCCAGACTCATCATCCATGCAATTGGGTCTAATGTGATTCCAGGATATGATACTATCACAATCGCAATGAATCCAAACACTGTAAGGAGAAGTCCAGATTTCTGAACCTTCCAAGATATAAAGCCACAGGCATCAAATGCCAGAGCAACTATAACAATGAGTATGATTCCCAGAAAAATCTCAATCAGTCCTTCAAAAGTACCAGGACCTGGGCTGTTCATTGCATTATATATTCTAAGAATTGCATAAATGAGAAGAACAAGACCACCTAGAATGGTATAGCCTTGAGCAGCACCTTCAGCTTTGCAACCCATTTCTAATTGTCCTCCTAGAGAACTTCTAATGTTTGTTGTAAGTCCAGTATATAACTATCCCGCGTCAGACCCAGATAATACATACACCTGTATTGCTCTGATGGCATGACCGCATGACATCTTATCAAAATTATTAGAGGTGGCACATACGAGGTACTCCAGCTATGATGGAAATAAGAGCACTGAACGGTTAGTACGACTTGACAAGACCGAAGGACACATTATCATAGAGGGGCGGTCATACCCAGCTCGAGAGATAGTTGAAGCTCTTGCACAGAGTGGATATACTGAACTGAGAGCTGTTGGTGATTCACTTGTACTCGGAAATAGGCGGATCTCACCAATTTTCAAATCACGTCAAGATAGAGCAATGGCATCTCTGTGTCATGGAAGTCTTGCATACTGTTGTCCATTGTCAAAGAGATGTGCTGAGAGAGATAGAGCTCTGGAGATTCTCGGACTCACATTAGATGAGTATGAGCAATTGAAAGGGGATTCTCACGTCAAGTTTGTTGAAACAGCTAGAGGATTATCAAATCTTGATCCAAGCTGGCAACAGCAGGTTCCGAGAGAGAGATTAGCAAATCGTCCAGTTTCTGATCCAGGTTATGGGACTGATGATTATAGAGAGGACTTCGAATGCTTGGATAGGACTATGAAGTCATTGGCTGCTGAGTATGGAGATCGTTCTGGATCATGGCGGGATGAATCAGGGCAATCAGCAGAAACCTATCGCTATCAGGGAGATAGCAGGATATTCTCTGATGAGGAAGATTGCAAAACGTGTAACAATCAACCTGATGAGTCGATTGAAGGAATAGGCGCATTATTCTCTCAGGGGGAACTCAGTCCATTTATAGATGATTCCCGAGGACACAAGGATGACTATAGCTTTTGCTTTTCATGCGGGCGAAGCATCAGAGCAGATAATAGAGTATGTCCATACTGCAGCGCAAGACAATGAGTTCTAGTAGTTTCCAATAGCACTTTCACGTCGACGAGAATAGTCAGAAGGATAATGGAATGTACTCACAATTCGATCAATTCCTACATCCTTTCCCAGTGCTTTCAATTCCTGCAGTTGTTCAATTGTTGTGACACCCCAGCGGAATAGAGAAGCTCTGCCACCGCGTCTTGTGAATTCATTGACAAAATAGAGGGATTCCACAAGTTCGCTGTACTCCGAACTTCCCTTAGATGGTAGTATTGGAGACCATGGAAACAGGTTAATCAGCACATTCTTTGTGATCTCGCCAATTCTAGCGTAATCATAACCATATTCATTTCGAGCTCCATCTGCAAGTCCAGTTTCTGGGTCAAGTAGAACTTCAACAGAGAGTTTCAAAGGATGTTCTCGACCTGTTGCTTCATCAGACTCAGTGGCGGCATCTTTTAGATGTTGCAGCCCTTCATGGACTTTGTTACTACGAAATTGATGCCACTTCTCGTGATATTCCTCGTTCTCAACGAGCAGGGCATAGCTAAGACGATTTGGTTCATTGTCAATCATTGGAGCAAATTCTGCTCGACAACGATCGCAGAAGCAAAAGTGGTCACGGATAAAGCCAGTGCCAAAAAGAAGGATTTCGTTAATCGGATATGAACCAATCTCCTTTACAATCTCAGCGCCATATTGCCAGAATTCTTTGCGATTGGGGCAAATTTGATGTTCCATCTTGACGGCTTTGTCATTCATTGTCTGATACTTCGGATCACGGGCAAACCAGCCATCCGTATAGAAGTCCATGCCTACTACTCCGTGTATGCCAAGGGCATCATTCAGTTGGACCCATTCAGCAAAAAATTCAGTGTGCTCCTCTCTAACCGGTGCAGTCTTACTGGGATACAAAGCATAACCATCTGGACCCTTACCAACAATTCCAACATCTTCCATATAAGAAGCATAAGTAGAAATGAAGTCTTTTGCAGACGACTCTATGTCTTCGGGTTTGAACATAATTAGTAGCTTCTGCATGAAGAACTCGCGATAATTCACCTTCATTATCTTTGTACCCCGTCGAAATCGGTATGCATCTGGCTTTTGGTCTGCTTGCGTGTATCAAGTCGGTGCTATAAGAATTTCTTATTCAGACCCTTCCCCAATTCTAATATTAGAAGAACTGGTCAAGAGTTGTGAATCCAAGAAATTCGTTAAAGTCAAGACCGACTGAATCGAGAACCTGTTCAAATACACTCTTCAAAATATCAATGTACGCATCCTTATCAATCCAATAGCTTGCGCCTTTTGCTAGCTCAACTGGTATTACTGTATCTTGGCCCTTGGTTTTAACATACGATACAATTGTACCAGGGGCCGCCTTTGTGGGATCCTGAGTCTTTTCTACAAGCATCTTTGCTGCTCTTACATGAGGAATATCTGTATCATAAGAATGGAGTGGCTTTGTCAACTGAATTCTAAAAGCCAAATCTTCCGGATCGTAAGGTTCAGCCTTTCCTTCCAACCTGTCAATGACGCAATTCACAATCTCTCGAATCTCTTCCTTTGCCACCTCAAACCCTTCAGGATTGTCAACTCTACTGAGAACATCAAGCATCTTTCGAAAAGCATCTTGTGCAAAGTCAGGCGTATTGCGTTTCTTTCCAGTTAGCCCCTTGACTTCAACCTGTCCATCTTTGTATACACCAATGTAATTCTTTTTCCGCTCAGAGAGAGCAACATACTTGTAGGTCTTCTCCACCTCTAGGTCGATTCCCAGCTCTTTTCTGGACCAACGTACCAGCTCTTTCTGTTGTTCATCTGATGGGTTGTCTAGAAAAACAGAGTCAGTATCTCCATAAAGAACACGTATCCCCATCGACTCAGCCTTCGTTTTAGTCCGGATTATGGCATCTCGACCATACGCTGTAACACTCTCTGCAGCTGGCATACAAAATAGTTCAAAGTGCTGAGCACCAGTGACTCCATAGGATGCATTGACAAAAACCTTTAGCGCTTTTTCAACTACAGAGTACCAATTCTGTGTTTTTTTATCGAGAGATTTGTCCTTGCTTTTAGGTTTGAACCATTTAACTCGAGTGTCTCTAAAGAACCCTATAGTTTCGCTAATCATCCCTCTTTTCAGTGTACAGGTCCAATGCTCAGTTTCTGGGACTTGATTGTCAGTTCCGGTCCTACACTCCTCATGCGGACAGTCTACTGTTTCATAGCTTATGTTATGTGTCTTCATGATGGTGGGGTATAGGCTTGCAAAGTCTAGAACTGTTGCATTGAAATGAACTCCTGCAACTGGCGGAATCACAATGGCACCCTTGAAAGCCTTGCCACCTATGACCGCCTCAGTCTGCGCGTCGGCTTGTTTCATGCTATCAATGTCAACTCGCCGGGGTATCAGAAAATTACGTGACCTATGTTCCTGTCTGAAAACTGATTGAATCCATGAAGAGATGTAGAACCTTGTGACATCATCCATTGACATTCTTGAGATACGCATCAGGAGAACGATGAGACGTAGCAAGAGGTTATTCTCGAATTGTGTAAATTTCAGGACAATATTTGCATCTTTCCAGCAATAGTGTGCAAGCTCATAGTATGGCAACTTAGATATGTCGCTACTCAGTTCCAATTTCCCAATCCCAAGCAAGCCTTGTGCTATTGTTTCGAGATTCTCTCGCTGGTATGCACCAGAGAGAGCATAGATTTTGATTGAGGGGTTTGTGAAGAATTTGTAGAAGTCAACATGAACTCCGCGATTTAAATTAGCACGCTCTCTTCGTGGGTCTTGGTTGCCTCTGAGTTTGATTGGACAGTATTTATCCATGTCAATCCTCAATCGTTTCGCACGATTATGGAGATACTTCAAGTCAAATGTATCACCCACGAAAGTGAGGACTATCGGATATTGATCGATGATTCTAAATGCCTCAACAAGCATTTCCGCTTCATCCTTGAAGTATATAATATCCAACTCTTTTGGAAAATCTGTACCTTTCTTTCCTTCCGGATGACCTTCACGCTTCAAGACGAAACACTTGTTGTATCCCTCATTGTCTGACAGACCTATTGCAGTCACCTGATATTCTGTTGTTCGAGCATCAGGGATTCTGTTTACTACAGGACTGTAAACTTCGATATCTACTGCCAAACGCCTGATGTCTGGAACTTCGGTGAAGAACATGGGTGAGTATTCTTTGATTATCGACTCGAGGCTCTCATCATCTTGAACTGTCTTCTTAAATTCCTCGAGAATTTGGGGATTAACATTTGGTGGATATGCGAGAAGGTTTCCATTTTCTATCTTATACATAAGCCCAGGGACGAGCTTACTATCATAGGTGAAGCACAACTGATAACGGATAGCAGCTTCCCAAGCATGACTAACATTATTATTATCCACAAGTGAATTTCTAATAGAGCTAGCTGAGCCTCCTATCGCCAGTGGATTATCACCAATGACTTTAGTCATCTTCACTGGTTCGTCCTTAAGAAGGTCATGCAGCTCAACTGCTTCAGCTCTTACAAACCCAGGATTCTTTCTTGCAACGGATTCAACAGCTTGTATAGGCCAATCAGTGTAACAATAGGGTTTGTGACCAGTGTTGTCGAGCCAAAAATACACTTGTTTGTTGTCAGGATTGTAAAGCCTTGCAACAGCTTTGTTTAAAGGACCTGAGTAATCAATTGATAGGAGGAAGGAGGGTGCTAGGTTTGCAGGGGTGTCACGCTCTCCAACTGAAACATCGACAATAGAGTCTTCTTCATCTTCATCAATTGTGGAGTCATCAAAACTATCATTTTCATTCGTAGATGTAGGATTATTCCTATTCGATTTGTTGTGTGTAAAATCGGACGATGAACCCTCATTCATTGAGTCATCTGACTCTATGTCAGAATGTGTGAAGTAGTCCTCAAGAGAGGATTGATTTTCATCTGCAGGTTGCTCGTCCTTGGTCAATACATTTCACAGTTTATTTTGATGGTCCACTCCTGATAAGCACTTCCTATTATGGTCATCTATGCGAGTCCTTCATTAGTATGTTGTGCACTAAAGCAAATATGGTGCGCTCAATTCAGACCAAGATTAAACGAGTGATTTTCGCCCGAATGGACCCTGGAGAAGATGTACTTGAATCTATAGAAGCAGTTGCAAAGGAGTATGGAATCAAGTCAGGCCAAATCTCCCTGATTGGAGCTGTTTCAAAGGCGAAGTTAGGATACTATCATCGAGAATCAGCTGAGTATAAGCATTTCATGGTAAATGAGGATGTTGAGGTTGTATCATGTATGGGGGATATCTCATCCCACGAGGGCAACATTGTTGTTCATGCACACATGATTGTAGCAGATGAATCCGGAAAATGCTACGGAGGTCATCTGATGATTGGTTGCGAGGTTTCTGTTACTATCGAGCTAGTGGTTATTGAAACAGAGATTAATCTGACCAGGAAGTATGATGACCTGACCGGACTGAATCTGCTCAACATCCATTAGACAGAGGACCTTATCTTCTCAGCCATATGGTCAAGTCTATCCCTTGGAGCCATGGAATTTCGATAGCCAGGGGGAAACTTGAAACCAAATGGCGAATTCTTGTTCCTCGGTATTGCATGGAAGTGTAGATGAGGAACATCCTGACCAGCACCTTCACCATTTGCAGCAATATTGAGCACTCCTTCTGCGCCCGTGGCCTTCCGTACTCTCTTTGTAAGGTCTACAAGGGTCTTGGCTAGATGTGCAACAACATCAAGGTCAACATCAAACATGTTCTCATAGTGTTTCTTTGGGATCAATAGACAATGACCTTCGGCTACTGGAAATACATCCATGAATGCTATGCTGTGTTCATCCTCGAAAATTATTGAAGAAGGCATATCCCTACGGATGATTTTGCAGAAAATGCAGTTCTCCTCGCTCATACCGGTCTTGATACATCATATTGAAATAAAACATTCGAATCAGTTAGCCCATCTACGGAAGTACTATTAACGCATCCGTCATGCTTGATAACAAAACGGTTGTCGCAGGTGTATCCATTTGAGCGGAAGGAGAAAGAGAATCCTTTTTGATCAGACCCAAAATGAACGAGGTAGATTAGAGAGCACATACTCTGAACTTGGACAGTTGCTTCGGGACAATGACTTTGATGTTGAGGCATATACTGAGTTCATGATTCTAGCAAAGAACCTCAAAGATGCAGATGTGATGATTTTTGGTTGTCCAAATAGCTCAAAGGTGAGACCTGCGGAGATAGATGTCTTGCAGAAATATGTGAAGAATGGAGGGGGATTGATGCTGCTCTCTCTTTCTGGTGGCGACCGTGGACTAATGAATAATATGTCTAAAATATCTGGGGAGTTTGGAATCACATTTGAGAACACTGCAGTAAAGGACGACAGAAATAATGCAGGTCTCCCAACAATGCCAATCATTAAGCACATAGCTACTCATCCAGTGACAGAGGATGTTTTAGACCTTCTAATCCCGTCAGCATGTAGCCTCAAGGTTTCAGGAAAGGCTGCACCAATAGCAATCACTTCAGAGACCGCTGAACCAGGAAATGCACCGGTCATAGCTATTGCAGAGGTGGGAAAAGGGAGAGTGATGTGCATTGGAAGCTATGAGGTCTTTAGAAAAGGAGGAGGTCTCAAACACAAGGGAAATGCAACATTTGCAGTCAATTCATTCAGATGGTTAAGTGGGGATGTTCAAATGGCAAAACCAAGTACAGTGGTCAAAGAGCAAGAGAGAGAGGAGAAAAAGAAACCACAGGAAGAAACTACTGGAGACTCATCTGCTAGCATAGAGTTTGAAAAAACAATGAAGCGTCTTGTTAATGCAGTATTTGATTTGCAAAAGGACATTTCCAAAGTGAAGGAGCAGGTGTCCAATGTTGATAATAATATTGAGATGTTGAGAAACCAGTTCCAAGACTTTGCAGAGAAGACACAGCAGCAACTTGGAATAATGATTCCATCGAAGCAGTTTAAGACTCCAGAAGAAAACAAGAGTGCTTCAATAGAGGCGGATCTAAAAGCACTAAGAAAAGAAATGAAATCCGTCGAGGACCTTAGGAAACATATAGAGAAAAGACATACTTCAGGAGCAATGCCTGAGGACGCCTACGCAGAACAGGTTGTAAAATTGGATGCTCAGATTAAAAACCTAAAGAAGAAGATCGATGCAAAGGAAACAGACCTAGCTGCTCTTAGTGAACAATGATAATACAGAGTCCTCTGTTTTCAGATTCTACAAGCAGGAAATAGGGATAGCTTTTCATTCTATATCGTGAGCTCAGGGGGGTTGATCGTACCTGAATGGGTCGCAGCGGTTTTGTCAAAATAGTGAACTAAAATGAGTATGAGGTGGATAAACACTGTGCAGATAGCTATGCTCCCTAGAAGGAAGAGCGTAAAATTAGCTAGAGAAGACCAAACAAGGAAACCAATTGCCAAGCCTGCGAGAAGCATGATATCTGTCAAAATCCTGACTCTATTGCTTTGATCCATAAAGAGTGATATAGACCAAATAGATGTGAACACACTAGAGAATACAAGCAGCTGCCTCTCGAGTGCAAAATCAATCAGCCAGCTTAGAAAATAAGTCCGAACTCCGAAGATCCAAATTATAGCTGCGATTATGATTGAGAGTTCACGTATGCATTTATTCAGATACATTAATCTTATCTCAGTATTGAGAGCTAGGCTAATGGCAAGAGATAGAAGCTGGAATCCCACAACGATTGAAGCACTAAAGACCAAAACAACCTCTAAACCTGTGACGATGTCAACCCCAACTGCCATCTGAGTGGTTAACCAACCAAAAGCGATAAAGAAGATTCCAAAACCCAATAGTAGACTCTGTGTGATAATATTCGAAATGTAACGTTTCCTTGTAACATCAAATGGCAATTCTACGAGAGTTAGAAACTTGAATGAAATCTCCGTAATCCGTTGGATAATCCGCTTGATGAATCTGAATGGAGATTTTGTGTAATGATACAACCGATCTATTGCTGGAGCTAGGAGATAACCTAGGAAGATTAGTAATACAAACCCGAGATAGATATTGCGATCAGGTATTAGAATCAACAGTGTCAGTGTGATTGGTACCCAAATCATTGAAGCTGAGAATGGAACATGTTCACCAGTCCCACGGATCATTCTTGCAGAAGAGAAGATTGAGAAGAATGGCATTAGCATGACGAAATAATACTTGAAGACGCCTCTGGGACCAAACAAGGTTACAATTAGCATCATAATCAAGGTGATGAATAGAATACGACGCAGGTAGGTTATTTCTTCGCCAATATACCGATCTTTAAGCACCATTAATCCAGCACATAATATGACTCCAAAACCAAGGGGACCACCAGATATCAGGATAGTATCGAGTAATTCAGCAAATTCAGCATTCCCAGCCAGAATTGCTAGAACTTGTATTCTCATTGGCATATTATACGCAGGAGGTTCAGTAAAGTTGCCCTCAAAAGAAAACGACCCTAAGGCAAGTTTCCAGTAGTCCAAGAAATGCGGTTGGGTAATTATGAATGGAAACATAACCGCACCTACAAAGACTAACACAAGTACAACACTGACCATGAAATTCGGAAGATCGAAATAATCGATGAAGGGTTGTAGTGTAGATCGAACTTTTTCGATGGAATCGCCAGTTTTTTCATCATTCTTGGTTTGTATTTCATCAACTTGTGAGGGTTCAGCATCTACTGTCTTTCGTTCTCTAGGACGTACTAGTAGATATACAACGAGCGGAATTCCCAGAAACCAAGCGGTCTGTTTGAACAATGCAGCAGACACTATGAGAAGGGTCCCGGTGAGACGTTTCCCTCGCACCAGCATGTAGAATCCAGCAAAGAATAAGAACACAAATGGGGCAGGATTGAACCATAAGTAATCAGTGTGGTATATCATCAAAGGATTTAGTAGATAAGTTAGAGCAGCTGCTTCTCCAACTCGCTTATTTGAAGACAACTCACTTGCAATACCATAAATGGGGAGTGCTGTCAAGTAACCAAATGCAGCAATTAGGAGTCCGATTCCCCAATTAGTCCAGCCCAGCGTATTTCCCAGTGCAATCCCTAAAGCATAGAGATATGACGTAAAAGGAGGAAACATATGTGCACCATTCTCATTTGTGATACCATTCAGCTCTAGAATTCCATACTCCGGAGAGTAGGGCATCACTCCATATAGTGAATTGTATCCCCAGTGAACATAGTAGAAAGAGTAGTCACTATATCCTTCAAGTTGATATTCGATTGTGAACCCGAAGAGCTGAATCGTGCCGGGTCCAGGAATAGGTCCCAACCAAGCAGTTCGTGTTCTCCAATTGTTAGTATCAATATAATCAATGACAGCGACATTAAAGACAATTGCCCAAACAATGAACCCGATGAACAGCACTGCTATGAGGTAGCGATATTCGATCAGAAATCTTGCAATCTTGTCTCCAACTCGAAGAAACCAGCTGTCGACTATACTTGAAATTCGTCGAATTCTTTGGCTGGTTTTAAGTTGGTGCATGGTAACTTCGATGTCTGTTCCCTGATTAATATATGTTCCAAGGAAGGCTATCCTTTACATCTCAAGAGTTGCGTTACTAAAAGCACCATCCTTCGTAACTTCTATGACTGGGACTCCCAGCCAGCCTTGAACGTCAGTGTGAGTGATTAAGAGTATCTGTTCAAAACTCCGATCATTAATGAGGTTCCGCACAACAGCCTCTCTTCTATTCTTATCAAGACCACCCAAAGGTTCATCGAGAAGAACAGAACGAACACGTGGGGTCACAATAGGGCTGTCCCTAAGTGGTCGAATGCTGCTCATGGTACGACTAATTCCCATTCGTAGCGCTAGACTGATTGCTGTCCTGTCGCCATAACTCAGCTGAGATGTTTTTTTCCAGGCTTGATCTCTTTCATCCCAAATTCGAAGGATTAACCCTGGACCTGCTCGACCCTTGGCGGGTGTAGGCTCTAAATCAATTGCTGTATATTGACCATTGGTGAATGACCGAACATATGGATTGGTCGCCCCTCTGATGATACCAAGAAGTCGTTTTTGAAACACATAGTCAGTGACAAATCCACTCACAAGTCTTCTCCGAACATATTTTGCGTGTTCGTTCATATTCTCAAGTTCAACAATTTCAGATCCAATCTGTTCCATCTGTGATTGCTTTCCTTGAAGTTCGATAATCTTGTCCTTTTCTCTTTGAATGTTGTCCTCACTTTCCATTGTTTCTTTACGAAGCGCTTTCAAAGCTGATGTGAGAGAGATAACTTTCTCATGAAGTTCGATAATAGTAGGCATATTGTATTTCTTGAGCAGCTTATCTACGCTCTTAATGTTATATTCTTCCAAGAGCATTGAAAACTCCTGCTCAACTTTGGATAATTTCTCTTTTGATTGGTCAACTCTTTTCTGCCCCTGGTTAGCTCTTTTTACAGCATCTTCGCTTTTGGACATTCTACTAAGTTGATCTTCGAAGTCCTCGGAGGATGTTATGAGTTCCTGTTTGGTGATCTCTAATCGCTTTCTTTTCGTTTCGCTATCTTTGATTGTTATCTTGTATTCAGTCACGAGTTTGTTTCTTTCAGCTGCAGAGAGTGGTTTTGCACAGGTCGGACATTCGATGATATCATCAGTACCAGCAGCGGTAAGTATCTGGATCTTCTCTTCAAGGTCACGATTTGTGCCTAAACTCATCCCGATATCTTGATCCAGACGCTGAATCTTGCTCTTGAGTACCTTTTGTTCTTTCTCAATCCGTTTTCTTCCCTGCTCAAGAGCATCCAATCGCGCGTTCAGAACTTTGGGACTTGCGTCAACAACACCAGCTAGTGCAATGTCTTCCTTAAGACCTTCACTCTTAACTTCAACCTCTTGCTGAAGAAACTCAATATTCTTACTGAGTTCTTGAACCTTCTTTAAGAGTTCAGCATTTGGCATCTCTTCGAGTATCTTTTCCGTAGATTCGATCTCTTTCTTTTTAGTAATTAGAATAGATTCTAAACGACGGATTTCATCTTGGCGCTCTGCAACCATTTCTTGAATTCGCTCAGGATGAATATAGTCTGACTTCAGAGAGTTGATTTTTGAGTCCACATCTTTCTCAAGACTTTCTAAATGACTTGACATCTGATTAAGTAAGTCAATATCATATACTTTTACGAGAAGGTCTCTCAGGACTGAAGGAGTAGCATTCGCAATGACTGCAACCTCTCCTTGTCTGACAAGAAGGGTATTCAAGGCTTGCCTAAGCTCAAGGCACAGAATCTCATCGAGCTTAGAATTGACAGACTTACTTTTGTCAGCAATACGTTTCCAAGCACCTTCTCGATTTATGAATAGGACAACAGCCATTCCATTCGCTGGATCATAGGAACGATCAATCTTGTATTGAGTATCAGCAATCTGGAAAGTGAGAACCACTTGGCAGTTTGTTGATCTGAAGTTTATGAGCTCATCATTCGTTAAGTCAACTGCATCTGCACCCCAGAAGCCCCAGAGGATAGCTTCGAAGAGAGAGGATTTTCCTGTAGAATTCTGACCTCTTATGAGAATAAGTCCTTCAGGAAGCTCAGCATCTCCCTCAGGCAACATGAGAGCACTGAAAGGCTTGAAGTTTCGAACCTTTAATTGGAGGAGCTTCATTTTTCATCCTCCATGATTGATTCAGTATTCAATCGACCTTCCTTCTTTCCCACTGCGTGTTCAAGCGAACGTACTGCAATCTTTGTGAGCATACTCGGATCCATGGTCTTATCGATCTCTAATGTTTCAAGATATGCACGGAAATCCTCCTCAGGGTCCTGTATGAGATATTCAGATTCAATTTCAGGATATGATGCAGCTGTGAACTCTTCATCGATGGATTGACGAACAGTCCAAAACAACTGCGCTACATTATATTCGGAGTCTTTCGAGTGGATTTTCATTCTTAAAGATTCAAGAGTCATCCCAAGTTCAAATGAACTCACACGAGTCGCTTTTCCTTCAAACACAAGACGAATTCGAGCTGCTGTTTCAGGGTTCCATGGAGCCTTTACACCTTTCTTGTCAAATAGAGCATAGACCTTGTCTGAAATAGATTCGACAGAGTCATCGGTGTCTATCTTGATTTTCTCATTGATGATTTGCCTTTTGTATTCAAGCATGTACGGTGTCACTATTGGTGCAGTGCCTGCTTGGATGTCCACGACTAGGAATCCTTTTTCATGACGGGCTTCATCAAACCTCCAGCGTTCAGGTGAACCGGCATACCATGCTCCTGTTGATTGCTGATGTTGATGGTGGTCGTGTCCCAGCGCAATGTAATCATAATCCATTGAGAATATACTCTTGAATAATGTCTGGTCAATCTCCATTCCATGAGCTACGGCAATCGAGGGTCTTAATCTAACACGAGTTTGGTGAGTTGTAATCCAATCATCAAATCCCGAGATCATGTCAGCAGACTTGAGAACTGCGTAATCCATGAATGGAAAGCAGTAGGCGTCTAATTTGTCATAAGAGAAAACAAGAGGTTCTCCTTCCCTCACTGCTCTTTTCAGATCTTGTTGCGTTGCAACATCCAATCCTGGAACAGCTAGTTTCAGACTGTCAAGAAGAGAGACCTCTAACAGCCTGTAGAGTCCATGGTTTCCTTCAATAATTAGAACTGGAATCTTAGTCGTTGTTATGAAGTTTTGAAGGACTGTAATAGCGGTTTCTTGAGCAACAACAGGAGGTTGAGAGGGATTACCCTCCCAAGGTGAGTTGTATAAATCACCAGAATGGACAACTAGATCAACAGGAGGGTCAAGTCTTGATATCTTATCAAAGAGTTCTCGGAACCGCTCATAGAAATCATTCTCAAGTAACTGAGAACGCATCTCTTCGCCCCATACATTGGGACGAACACCATCTCTTGGACGGGTTCCAAGGTGGGTATCTGAGATGTGAGCAATTCTTGCCTTCATCTAGTCAGCCTCATAGTATATGTTCTTGTTTTTTCTTTGACTCTTTGTCTTTGTATCTATGTCTATCCTTTTCATAAATATCATCAAACAGGGGTATCTTGGCAGGTAAAGGAAGCTCTCTGTACGACTGAGTCACAATTGCCTCGCCTCGGGACATTACCCGAAACTCGTCCTCAAATCCGGATATGTTCACACTTGCATTTTCTACACAAGCACGTATCTCACGTTCATTACCAAGTCTTAGATTAATCTCAGTGTTCATCTGACTTAATATGACATTATCAAGCACACTGACCTGTTGGCTTACAACGAGCAATCCAATATTGAATTTCCTACCTTGACGTGATATGTCCTTAAAGACTGATTGACCTCTCATCAGCTCAGGATTGAGTATAGATGGCGCCTCCTCGACTGTCACTTGAATAACTGGAAGTTTTCGTGGGTCTTGAACAGGAGTGTCATCTCCTACACCTCCCAGACCGTAAAATGCCCGAGCTTGCTTCTTAACATTTTCAAAGAATGGTTTAGGAAGACGCATCTGACCCTGATTCTCAAAATCGCTTAGATTTCCACTACTCTTCAAAGCACGCCTCATATCAGATAATGTTCGTGTTACTATCGTTGTCAAGAGGAACTGCTCCATATCGCTCATTAGGCTAGTATTGACAACGAGAATTCTCCCGGTTTCCATTGCATAGAAAATGTCACTAAGAATGGAAGTCCCTTTTTCAATGAAAATCGGAGATCTCTCAAGGAAACTAAGCCTGCGTTTGACTGCCCTCAATGTTCCAACAGGCACTCCTGCATCATCCTCTGCCATATTAACAATCGAACTTATCCAATCCTCTTTTGCTACTGAATATTGTGCGTCTATGAAGGAGGACATCTCAGGTGTGAACTCTCGTATAGAGTATAGGTCTCTAGGTTGAATTTCAGACCACAAGATTCTGATCTCACGAGCGTACTTCCTAATCTCCCTAGTCGTGGCTCTCTTGTGGGTTGTCAGGTAATAAAAATCACCAAGAACTTCAGACCTGGTTGATGGGCTCATATCTTCAACCACATGTTGAATACCATATTTGTCAACGCCCTTAGCAAACTCGTCGTGGGGGTCAATACAGAATGCAGATATTCGTGGCAAAGCCTGATTAGGTCTTCTGAAGGCATTGAGATTATTATCAATGATTGATTTAATCAGTACCATCATTAAATTGCTTTTTCCAGCCCCCGTAGAACCAAAGATACCTACATGCATTGGTAGATATTTTGATGGAATCCTGATTGGAACATCAAGTGTAGTTTCTCCAACTTGTAGGTCTCCAACATAGACCTCACCGTCAATCTGACCCTCGAGCATGTTCCTAACATTCTCATCAGACGTGCCAGGGATAGGACGATAAACCGAAGCCAAATGGTCTGGTAGCCGCCTTGGTGAGTGAAAATCCCATTTTCCATCCTTATCCTCCGCGTAACCAAGCATTCTGCCACCAACAGAAAGCAGCATGTTCCGTTCAATTCCTGACAGATAGGCATCGCCTTCAACCATGAGCGTGCCAGCCACACGAGCTAAATCATCGACTTGTCGTAGATAATTTTCTAGACCTAGGACTCTGAAGAAGAACACTCTCTCATGGCCATCACGATGGGAATATATCAAAAAGATCTCCCCCACGCTAATATCACGGTTACTTCCCATTATCCCAAGTGAGGTTTGGTTACCCGCCCCAACTTTTCCATAAAGTTCTCCAAGTTTGTCTTTATCTAAACTCATTGTGTTTTCCTCGGTTATAAGTCATAATCTGCACGGAGTGGTTGTGCATCTCGTCGTTCCAAATTCATTTCAGCTCTAACATCCATGCACACTTCTTTTGCTAGTCGTAAATCTTCATAACTTAATTTGCATGACTCGTGAGCCAAGGCAAGAGGTACGGGGTATCCGTACCACCGAGCATCTCTTGACATGAACTCGAGTTCAGCAAAGAGTGCCTTTTCATTAGTACGGGTGGCCTCAGGGTCACCTGGAACAAATATGTTCTCAAGCCACCAAATTCTATCAAAATCAATTCTTGAAGGTCTATTATCGCGAGAGAAGCTGTATAGGTAAGGCACTGCCAATATTGGAGGGATATAGGTTCGATCATCATAAATATGGAGACCTCCCTCGGGGTCTTCACTGCTGGGAAGGTGACAGAACCACTTTGCACTACCTCCAAAAGCATCTCTTGCCAAATTCGCAATTCGATGAGCAAAAGGGATTGTATGGTTCTTGCTTACAGCACACAATACAACTTCCTTCTGTCGTGCGAGTGCACATAAGTCTCTAAGCATGAATCCACTGGGCATTGATGGAAAGTGTCGTACAAAATGCATGAATACAGACATTGCTCCATCCAAGAGGAGATACTTTGGATTTATATCGCTCATCAATACTTTACGTGCTGCTGCATATTCACTAGTTTTTCTTATCTCTTCATGAACAGTCGGATTTGTCAATAATTGCTCTCTTGAGATCAATGATTCCATCTCTCGTAGACGTGGAATATGCTTCTCATATTCCGTTTCACTAAAATCCGAAAACGAGGAGATCTTTCCCTTTGTGTAATCTTGGAAAAATGGCAGAGTAAGACTTGTGACATCTTTCAATGGATAAATATTTGCGAGAGTTTCAGCCAGCTTGTCACGGGCATCATTACGGACTCCAGAATGCCAATGAAGGTCTATATGTGGTTGTTCACCCAGTTCGTGTTCCAGTCTATCTCGGTCTATTGGTGAAAACAGGTTTTCAGATCGTGTGTTTGTGTCCACCACTACGGTTGAAGTACTAATGAAATGGATACGAATGTCATCAAGGGTCATAAGACTGTCAGAACCGGACCCATCAATTGCAGCGATGCGGAAATCGTTATTTAAAATCACATCAGGACTGTATGATATGAATGTGTCCAAAAGACGATCTTTGATGCGGACTTCATCCTTAGCAAACTCCTGTTCATCGCGTCGGTCCTGCTGATTTTGAATGTCAGTAAAGACGAGCTTTAGTGTTCTTCTGAAATTTTCAGTGAGAATCTTATCTAACATAGAATCCAACTCACTCTCTATAATTCCTCAGGATTTGCAGGACCTCTAAATCACTGTCCTGTCAGAGTCATAAAAAGATAGCACTCGGCGGATCAGAGCCCTCTTAAGAAGCAGCGGAAATATGCTCTGAATTTATAGTTCGACAAAGAACTCCGCATAGGTTAGAAATTAGCTTATTAATGACAAGCTCAACGATAGTAGTGCAGCAGTCATTCTGGTTTGACCGTGCCAGTGTAATTTGACGGGATGTGATTCGTTGCTCAAAATAGTGTACTTTGGAAAGACTTCATTCGCACTCGAGTATAATGAAATGACTGTTCTCCTAAATCCAGGAATTTGGAATGAAGAACCAGTCGTTCCTGATGATTTTGGTGCGAGAATAGTTATTGCTACGAATCAATCTGAAGATGCGGTCGGAAACGCAGCAACAATCGCAGTCAATTCAAAAGCATGGTTCTTAGGCAATCAGGGAGCCGCTGACAAAGCTTCTGAAAAAGGAGTCAAACCGTGGTTAGTTCATATTCTCGAATCTGAAGTCCCCTACGAGATACCAGATTTGAAGATTACACCCTATGCTCTTTCAAGAATCGATGAGGGAGAAGGTGGACGAATTGAAAATCTCGGATTGTATATTGAGATTGGAGACATGAAAGTAGGATATCTTGGTGATGCAGTGATACGTGGTCCATTCGAGCAATTCGATATGGATGTACTTATAGTTCCAGTTGGTGGTGATGGTGTCTTTCAGGTAAAAGACGCAGTTAGTCTATGCATTGATGCTAAACCACGCGTTGGAGTACCTATGAGATGGTCATCAGAGGAGGATCCGAAGAAATTCTCCAAATATATTCAGCAGTTTGGTCAAGGAATTTCTCCAGTGATTTTAGAACCGGGCCAAGTCCTGAAAGTTTTCTGGGCGGCAGGAAACGAGTTTAGATACGAGCTAGACTAATGTCTTCCTGCAAGGTTGGCACTAGAACCAGAAGATCCTAAAAACAAGTGTAAAACAATGAGTGTGCATTGAATGAGTGAAAGAAAAAAAATCGTAATTGACCTCGAAGAGTCAGAGAAGGTTAAGCTTGGAGAACGATCTGAGCTGAATAGTATTGATGCTTCGGGTGTTCTAAGCGTTAATAATGTGTCAGAGAGGAGCCGTATCTGGAATGTAAAAGTCCACCTTGGTGAAACGCGTGGTGCAACAGATATTGGTGACGAAAAACTTGTCGCTGGTGAGATAGATGTCGGTGGAAAGTGGGAGGCCAACTATGGTCTTAATGTAGAATCACCAATATTGACCTTCAAAGAAGTGTTTGATACATGTGGTACAATTGAAACAGATGAACCTCACTGGGCATATGTTAAAGATAAGGAAAATCCTGTTAAGATTACATTAACTATCACCAATGAAACAGATGGAGAAATTGACAATATCATTCTCAATAAGACAATTCCTCCAGAACTCTCCAATATTGAAATTATGTCTGTAAAGTCAGGTAACGCAGAATATGATGAAGGAACTAAACAAGTAGTCTGGAAGGACTTTGTAGTCTATCCACACGAATCCTCATCACTTGTTCTACGAGCAAGAGGATATGTCGACGATACGGAACCCAAGGGAGCTGGAGATGTTGTCATCACTTATAGAGGCGAAGACCAACAAAGATCCAATCTAAATCCTGACCTGACAGCACTTACTGAATTTCTGACTGGAATCGAAACTGCTGAAACAGAACCAAATCAATGGCAATGCACACTGGAATGTTCAAATGAAAGCGACTTAATTGTCAGGTTGGACAAAGCAGAGGTCTATCTCACTCCCGAGGACGGTAGCGAGAAACAGAAGATGATAGAGGAAACTCCTGGCATTGAATTGGAACCAAATCAAGAGTGGACTTCAAGCTTTGAGGTCGAAAGCAAGTCAACTCCAAAATGCACACAAGACATCATATACACACCTGCTAGAGAGATCAAAAAGAGAGTACTTGGAACAATTAAGAAAGTACCTCAAGAGATTCCAGTTTATAGTATTGATTATGAAAAGACATTCGACCCACCTTCGGTAAGTAGCTTTGACAAGACACCAGTTGAGGTCACAATTGAAGTGACTAACAATGGATCTGCAAAAATAAATGAGATCACTATTGAGGATAATCTACCAGATGATGTCATGCCTCCAACTAGTGAGCATGTCACTGTTTGGATTAGAAACGAAGAGTACACGGGACCCTTCGAGTTTGTAATAGATCCTGAAGACCAAGATCCAGAGAAACCTCATAAAATATCGTTCAGATTAGAAGACCTCAGAAATACAGTTGGAGAATTAGAGCCTGGTGAAAGCATCAAAATCAACTATGCTATAATGGCGTGGCGAAGTCGACCTGAGAAGGAATATCCTTCACCAGTCACCTGTACAGCGAATACAGAGCCTGCAGGGGTACCAGCAATCGTAGGAAGTCCAGAGGATGGACATAAGCTTGGAGTAATCTACAAGAAACGGGCGATCTCAACAAAGAAAGCTATAAACAAAGGAGTAGGCGCTGGAGAGTATATCGTAGTGCTTGTAGTTACTAATAGTGGTGAGGTGACCGCTGAAAACATTCAGGTTTCCGACTGGATTCCTTCGGGATTCGATTATGTATCCACAGATCCAGAGGAGGATGCTCCTGAGGTTTCAGCTGTTTCTGATGGTTCAAAAATGGTATGGACTTGGACTCGAATGAATCCTGGAGACAAGAAAAAACTTAGGGTCATAGTACAAGGGGAGGGTGAGTACGAACGCCGCGAACCTGAAGTTACATCAATCTAGTAGAATCGGATTATAAAGGATGGGTGAGAAAAACAACTCACCCATTCCGAAAAATCACAATTTAGTTTCGTTCTCAATCTCCTCAAGTGCTTTTCGAGTTTCTTCTAACTCAGCATCGATATCTTCGAGTGGGGCATAATCATCCTCCCCATTGGAAAGACTCGTATCTAGATTGTAAAAAACCTTGAACCCTGAGAGTGTTTTATGTAATGCATTTGAAATCTCAATAATAGCACTTCCAAGGTCCGCTTCAGTCATGTTTTCATTATTGTGTTCATATACGAAATCATATGCCCCTCTGACAGGTTTAAAGCCAAGATCAAGGAGCTTGCTCATCACCTGAGAAGGTGAGGCTCCTTCACTATAGAACCAAACAGACACTCGGGTTACATATCGAGCCATTATCAATCACTCCAGATTATTCAAAACATGGCACCGCCACTTGATATTCTTTATGACCTTTTTCATAAGACACATATTTCATCTATGAGCCACTAGAGAGAAGTCTTCGTGTGTCAGGACATGTTTCCACTGATTGATACAGTCACAACTCAGATTATCCAGCAAAGAAGAGTTTTGACTCAATGAGAATTCTCGAATTGCATCTAGTATTTCACTATCACACTTACCACAATTGTGTGCACCTCTTCTCTTTCCTCCCCCTACAGGATCACAGACAATCTTCATCCACCGATCAGAGATACTTGTAGCTTCACGAAGTACTTCAAGAACACTCCATAACCAAGGTGGTCTGTAATTGCCTCGTGTCCAGAGCTTCTCAACTAGTGTATCCCTCTGTACATTGACTGGATTAAGAGAAACAGTTGTGACCCCCAATGTTTGTGCTTCTTGTATTGTTGAGATAGCATCAAGAAGTGCATCACGTTCTGTAAGAAAAGGTGGCTTGAGTAACACATAAGCACGAGTGCCAATATTGAATTTCTTAGCGGTCTTCAGAGCATTGCTGAATATTTTCAAGTCGAAATTTTTGTTTACGCAAACTGAACGAACTGCATCACTTGCACTTTCGAGCCCCATCCCAATCTCAATAGTTCTATCACCAAGTGCCTCTCGAATATCTGATAGATTCATATCATTGACATATTCTGGTCGAGATTCAAGCACTACTTCACGTATCCTCTCATCTTTTGATATTAAATTCAGAATCTTGAATCTTGCCTCTGATGGGACTTCTTCATCATCCAAAAAACTACCACTAGTGTAGATTTTGACTGATAATGGAGCTTCTTTCATGTCTAGCTCCAAAATTGCAAATTTGAATTGGGCAACTATCTCTTCGGAAGTTGGCTTTTCTTGTGTACCATCTAGGAGATAGCTACACATTGTGCAACCTCCTGCATCACTCCGTGCATGCGCACATCCTATGGTTGACAAGACAACTGCAAGTGCAGTTCCTTGTTCTCTACCAACTCTGGCGGGTGCTGTCCACTTCGCAGAGGGTTGTATTGGATTTCTTTTCTTTCTCTTTCTGAGTGAACTTCCTCGAGCCTGTAGAGTGGCTTGTTGAACAACTTCATTGATTTGTCTAAGAGTTACTTCCATACCTCTCTTTCACTCCTTTTTATGACGAACAGTTACAGCTCTACCTCGTGGTAACTCGCACATCTCACGGCCAGACATCTCACTTCGACCTACAGCAATAACATCATTGGATTCGTTAATGACAACGACTTCATCACCAGGACGAATGGTAAAATCAGCCTTTTGTATACCCACCGCAAAGACGGATCCACCCTTGACTTTTGGAGCCTCAAGACGGACCCAATAACGATTTAGTGGAGCAAGAAGTTTTCCTCCAGCAAGTGTCAGTGATAGTGTGCCACTCTCAGCCACATAGGAACAGATTTGATCCTCATTTAAACTACAGATGATTTGCTTGTATGGCTTTCCCCTGAGTTTTGCATGTTCAGGGACTAATACTTTACCAGCCCTAGCTCCGAACTGATAATCTGCTGTAGCGGTAACAATCTCTTCCAATTCAGTTCTAGGTCCACCAGATATAGAGAGAATCTCTTTGAGTTCGATTAGCGTTTCCTGTAATGCATTTAGTGACTCACGACTTGTTGCTCGATTCTCATGTGTCGTATAGATCAGACTTTGTGCAATTCTTGGTTCCGCAGCTCGGACTATGTCCAGATAACCTCCAGACACATGTGCTATGACAACTGAAGAAATAGGGAATTTGTTTAGGTGGGTAATGAGGGCGTTGGCACCAATTGCGATTTCTTCTGTATCCCAATCGCCAGTCACAGGTATGTCATATTGGCCAGCAGGATAGATTCTTTCAAGTTCTCGAGGGACTAGTCCAAGTGGTGAGGTAAGTATAACTTGAGCCACTCTAGATTCCATTCCACTCATTGCTGATTCAATTACAGCAGAGAATTTTCTGTGAGACTTTGAGTCAGAATAGGGTTTCTTCGCAGAGCAAGGTAGCAGGAGAATGATTGGTTTGTTATCAGGAGCAGCATATCTATTTGCTACATAATCTCTAAACCTTTGTACTACTGGAGCATTGTAAGATTCGGACCCAATCACTGGTAAGGCATCTGGTCCTGTTGTGGGAGAGAATTCTTCAATAAAGGGGTAGAGTTCTCTATTGACCAGCCGTATGAGAGAGGCTTGTGCGGGAGAGTTGTGAGTAGAACTCTCCACTAGCCATCGTAAACGACCGGATCTCATTGCATCCTTTGACTCAGAAAGAATAGATTTGTAGATTCCAAGATTATGTTCTAGAATAATACCCTGTAGGGCTTCTGGCGTAGCATTGTCAAGCTTCTCACAGGCGGGGCATGAACAATAGCGACGTTCTTTTCCAAGCTCTATCCTCTCAGAACCGTTTTTCCACAACCTGAGCTTTTTTGCAGCAGCTTCCTCTGCGTGACCGATGTCAATGATGTCAAACCCGACGTAGAAAAGGAGTGGAATGAGTCCTGGTTCAATTCGGCCTAGGGCAAGTGCAAGCATGAAGAGAGGCAGACGAGTTCGAAGGTGAATGGCACCAAAGTCATTAGAACCTAGTAGGCCATTGAAAGAAAATGCGGCACCATGAGAACCAAAGTTGTGTGAGTTTGTAATTGATTCAGGGTTCAACTCAGAGGGGATACGAATAATGGTCCTAGATGGATCAATATCTTTTGTGAGTCTTGAAAGAACGTCATGTTGAAGGTCAAGGACTAAGCCAGGGGATTCATGACTTATGGCTGCAAGTGAGATCAAAGATGGCAGGATAATTGCGTCAGATTCTCGGACATTTGATAGAGGAAAATCATTGAAATGACTGGTGAAAGGAAGTGCGATCAACATTGGTTTCTTTGAAAAAGGTTCGTCACGACCTTGGGTCCCATATGAAATGATGGAATCACTGGAGGTGAATGATGAGGTCAAGAGAGGTGTTGCATATGTTGTAGGTCCTAGAATATACTCACCCACGCGGGCGGGACCATCATGACCACGACCTACACGAAACTCAGCCATTTACTATTCACCTCATTAGACAAGGGGTTGGTAGCCAATGTATCCCTCGATATCAACTGTTGTTTCAACTTTTTCGAGGATTTTGTGGATGCTTTCAAGCGCTCCTAATTTGAATAGGGGACTGTTATTATTACCGCAATGGTATGAATACGTGCACAGAGGACACCCGTCTATGGTATCACAGTCGCACTTCTCAAGAATTGTCTTTGCCCTTCGGAATGCTTCATCAAGCTTTGTGAACAATAGTTTAGAGGCACCATTTCCCCCAGGGCTTCCATCATAAACGAAAATAATCCCTGAGTCACCCATGGAAACGCCTCCTATCTCACGTGTGCCACCACCAGTAAGCATGTCACTAGACTCAATTAGTACATGTTCAAGTGCATGAAAAGCGCCACCATACAATTCAGCTGGACCCATTCGAGGACCCTTCAATGCACGCAACTCTCCAGAAGTCTGGTTGTTGACTGCCTTGACTGGTTCAGGAGCTGTGAAAGCAAAACCACGAGTTCGATACTTGTAGATGAGAGGCTTTGAAAGACTTGTTCTGTTCAGCACTCGAGCGGTCCTGGTTTCCTTTGTCACATAGCCATCAACAGTCTGTGTCATCTCAAGTGTACAATAGACAGCATTGAGACCAAGAATCTTACTTCGTTCTATTATGTCTATAATCCTAGGCATCGTCGAGTAGAGGGGCTTAGTATGTTCACTCCTGTTGGTGTGTGGAACGACTGTGGCACGTCCCAAACCAGGAGTATACTTGAAATCTACAGATAGGTAGTTCTTCCCCCCATGGAGATAGATAGCACCTGGATGAAGCTCTTGAGCTGCCATTGGCATTGATCGTTCACCAAGTCCCTTATTCCCAGTCTTAATCTGAACAGTATCTCCGATACCTCTAATGCTGTATCCACGCCATTCTTTCCTTGCTTTGTCAAAATCAACAATCTGTACCTTTCCACCATCTTGAATTCGAATGAAGCCTTCATTCTCAAGCTTGTCAATTAATTCTCTGTGTCTTGAAAAATTAGAGATGCTTAATTTTCCACTCATAGCTGCTGCAATAAGTTGGTAGTAACCAACGACTTCATTGTCTGGCTCCATATATGCTGCGTCTATGTCTGAGAAGTATTTCTCAGGCTCATGTCGATAGAAGGAAGATATGGGATCATTCTCTCTTAGGGCTAAGATAGCTACACTCTCTTGTCCCTTCCTTCCAGCCCGGCCTACTCGTTGAGTCAATCGCGTTATTGACACAATCATACTGACCACACTATCTAGGTCACCAATATCAATCCCAAGCTCAAGGGTTGGTGTGGAAACGATGACAGGGAGGTCTCCAGATCTAAATTGATCTTCAACTTCACTCCTATATTTCTTTGGCAACCCAGCTCTGTGAACCATTGATTTGATACCAGTATCACCAATGAGCATATTCAATACTTCAGCTTCAGAATGCGTGTTGCCAAAAACAAGTGTCTTGAAATCACCCTGTCGGAGTTGATTGACAAGGTCAACTATCATACTATACTTACTTCTCATCCCCGGATAGTACATCATGAAGTGTACTGGTCCACGTTTGGCAGTCACAGACTCTACAAGTCTGACGTCAGTGTCAAAGAGGATATCTGCAAACTCTTTTGGATTAGAAACAGTGGCTGATGCACCGATTTTCTGAAAACGACCGGATTCAAGTTCCAATCGTTTGAGAATGTAATAGACATTTGTTCCCATAGACCCTGTGTAGAGGTGAATCTCATCAAGGACTACAAATTGTACTGTTCTCAGTAATGGCACAAGTCTAGATTCTGCCCAACCAAGATGATAGTGAAGAACATCTGGATTTGTTAGCAGGATATCGGGAGGAGAATCGTATATCCTCTGTCGAGTATTCTGTGAAACGTCGCCATCAAATATTGAAACAGTGAGATTCGAGGTTACACACATCCGCTTGATCTTATCATACTGGTCTCGAGCCAAAGCCTTCGTGGGATACACTAACAAGGCTCGAACTCCAGGATTATCAAATGATTCTCGAACTGAGATTAGCAGCCTTCTAATTATGGGAAGTATGAATGCCTCAGTCTTACCTTGACCAGTCGGTGCTGCAATTACTAAATCCTCTCCATGCTCGATGGCATTGAATGAGTCCTCTTGGAATTTGTAGAGAGTTGTGATACCTCGGTTTTGAAGGTATTCTTTCAGCTTTGTTGGTATATTTAGTCTATCAGTTTCAATGCCATACTCTGCATCAGAAGCAGGCATAAGCTGATATTTTACCAGATAGTCACGTCCGCTCGTGAGGAGTTTCCTAAGAGGCTCTAAGAGTTCATTAAGATCCGCCCCACCTGATTTCACTAGTTTTGTGATTATTTCCTTGGACTGAACTCGTGAGCCAGGATCAGCAGACCGACGTCGCTTTCTCGGTGTGTCAGCACCTGACCCAAGATACTTCTTTTTTCGCTGATTGGTCATTGCTAGTGCTGTACCTGCCTGAACTTGAGTTGTATATGCTTCATATGCATCAAAGAGGTCAGTCTTTCTTCCACCAATTGAAACCTCCAAATTGCAAGAAGAACAAGTCACAGTCCAAATATCTCCAGCTCTATTGAAGTCAAGACGAGAGCCACATTTTGAACAGTGTAGAACAGGCACAATAATCACCGAGGTTTCTAGAAATCAATTCCATCGACTGCCGCTTATCAAACTTTGGCCTGACATGCATTGAAGAACAACAAGGTGATATCACAATCCTTATAACCGATTGTGCACCCAACATGCACAACCGACTCGTGCCGGAGACGGGAGCGTAGACATAATGGTTGATGACATAAATTCCGATGATTTGCCGAAGATTATCGAGGGTCATAAAGTAGTGTTTGTTGATGCGTGGGCTACTTGGTGTGGACCGTGCCGGACACTTAGTCCGATTCTTGAAGAAGTACAGGAGAAATTCAAGGATAGAGGTCTTAAGGTTGTAAAAATCGATGTGGATCAAAACCGCGAGTTCTCAATGGAAAATCAGATAACTGGCGTTCCAAGCGTACTAGTCTATTCCGAAGGCAAGAGAGTTGTTTTTGACGACGGATCAGGTAGAAAGATGGACAAGCTGGTTGGTGTAATGCCGCCAGAGGTGTACGAACAGATTGCAGATAATCTTCTTGCACAAGAAGCTGCATAGAAAGCTTTCACTATTCTCTTGGGGATTATTCCCCTTCATCTTTTCTTCTCCCACTTCGAGATGGAACATTGATTATGTTGTGGATTCCACTAAGAAACTATCTTACAAATCAGCAGACAGATTTAAACAAGTTGTTCGTCATCTGAAGTAAGATTCATAGCCTATCATGTAATCAAAGAGTCATGGTTTCGGATGTATCACCAGATATTGTTGAGAGAATAATTCGCGAGACCAGACTCCTTTTTGTAGATGCTTGGGCGCCTTGGTGTCAGCCCTGTAGAGCATTGACACCCATCCTTGAAGAGCTAGATGCAAAATATGCTGATAATCCCGATATCAGATTCTTGAAGGTCAACACAGAAGAATACCGGAAATTTGCCATTGATAATATGATTCATGCGATTCCCTGTGTTTTGCTCTATTTTGACGGAGCACCTGCTAAATATGAAACCACAGACCAAAGGACTGGGGAGAAGAAGAAACTGAACAGATTGATTGGATTACGGCCGCTTGAGCATTATGAAGATGTGATTGAGTTCTTCTTTGGTCAGAAGTGAACATGCCTACAAATCGCATGATATTTTATATGAATGCGAGACTGGAGGTATTCTAGATAGAATTGAGGTGCGATGATGCCAGTACTACCCTTTGGTGATAAGAGTCCGAAGATTGATTCACAAGCCTATGTTAGTCCACAAGCGACCATTATGGGAGATGTTGAGATTGGTCCGGGATCGAACGTTTGGCCAGGAGCAGTCATAAGAGGCGATCAAGCTTCAGTCCGCATTGGTGAGAACACATGTATTCAAGATAGTGTGGTCATCCATGCTCACAATGCAGACAACCCAGCAATTATCGGAAATAATGTCATTATTTCTACTGCTTCCGCAATTCATGGTGTCTATGTTGGAGACAACTCGAACATTGGAGATGGTTGCGTTGTCTTCGATGGCGCTACCCTTGGAGAGGGGGTGTCTTTAGCTCCTGGAAGTATTATCCCCCCAAATATTGTAATTCCACCCAGAACTCTTAACTCAGGAGCCCCAGCTGCTCAAATTAGAGAAATAACAAGGGAAGAGGTTGAGAAACATACACTTAGAGCTGATACGATTACTCAAGTATTCATGAAGTTACGGAGATGGCAGCAGGCTACCTGATTATATTGTTTCACGAGCCAGCGATGTGAGATTCTCACAGCCGCTATCAGTTATCAGGACTACATCAGCGATTTTGACTGTACCAACACCAGTTGCAAAGCCAGTTGGATGCAGTGAGAATACCATTCCTGGTCTCAGAGTGTGCTGGGCATCAGGAGCGATGAATGGGGGTTCATGGAGATCAAGACCAATTGAGTTCCCTAAAGGCTGCAGTATATTGTCAGATGGAATTCGTCGTTTCATTTTCTTAAGGGTCTTCTCAGCTACATCCTTTATCTGTGCTTCAGGTCTGAGTCTCTTCTCTAGCATTCTTACTATGTTGACCACATACTGGAAGAATTTCTTCTGTTTACTCGACGGTCTACCAAGATGTATAGTCCTAGCAATCTCTCCAAAATATCCTGTGTGACTTACTGTTATATCAAGAACAATAAACTGATCACTAATAATTCTTGAAGTGCTAGGTTCTGCAAGAGGAAGATGTGAATATGTTCCTGACAAAACTGCAGCACGAATTCCTCGTTGTTGACCACCAGCAACTCTCATTGCTGACTCAATCTCAAGTGAGGCATCCTCTTCTGACTTACCAGTAGTAACAACCTCAAGAGCAGTTCGAACACCAATCTCACATATGGTCACAGCTTTACGTATTGCATCTATCTCAGCAGCATCTTTGATGAGTTTCAATTTCCATAAGCTTGGTGAGAAGTCCTTGAATCCGGCCTCAGGTAGTGATTGTTTTAACTTCTCAAACTCTTGCACTGAGAGCCAATCATGCTGCAATCCAATCATACTGCCTGCGAGCCCAAGTTCTTTCAAAATGCTAGTGACCTTCTCCCAAAAAGCTGGACCATGACTTCGAGACCATCCTTCATAGTTTGTTTCGTTGAATGTTCGTACCTTACCAATCACTGATTCACGAGAAGAAACAAGTTCATGTCTGTCAGGAAGGATCAATTGTGGTTGATGTTTCTCAATAATTAGACATCCAATTGGCACATTCATGCCACGATATTGAAAACCTGTCAGATATTGTACATCTTGCCTACGTGTGACTAGTAATGCAGCAACTTCCTCTCTCCGCATAGCACGATGTACTTTGTCTAATCTCTGAGGTGTGAATTGCATAGCCAAATTCTCTCGAAATTGTGGCAGATTATTCCTCCACTTATACATAGCCGATTTTTACAGTGCATTTAAGCTTCTTGTCGACTTCGAAATTGTGGCAATGTAAAAAATACGTGGCGGGACCGCCCGGATTCGAACCGGGGATGACCAACTCCGCAGGCTGGTGCCTTATCCAGGCTAGACTACGGCCCCATTCATCGGGGGACCTAGTTTGACTTATAGAGTCTTCGTTGTGAAAATAGACTGTTTTTAGGTGTGAGGAATCAAGTACACTGTATTTGAAGAAGCTCAACAACTGCACGACCTTTCTTTTTTGTGACACGAAAGGTATGCTCTGAAGTCTGTAGAATGAAATGTTCGCCCTCCTCCAAGTTCTCAAGTACTGTTTTGCCCATAGGACCGTTGAGATATCTTGAAAATCTATTAACAACACGATCATGTGTTGAATCCCGGTCATGCAGGAAACTCATATCGTAGACCTCACTTTCACAATACACTGCAAATTGATGTCTTTTAAACTCCGACAGGACAAAGAAAAGTCATCTTTAGTGGCGGGACCGCCCGGATTTGAACCGGGGATGACCAACTCCGGAGGCTGGTGCCTTATCCAGGCTAGACTACGGCCCCAGAACCTTGTCAGAGTAGCGTTCTATAAAGATTTGCTAAATCAGATGATTATATGCTCTAGACCTGTGATCCACCAGGCACCTCGTTTGTGCTTGACAAAGCCTTTCTTGTAGTCCAGAATGGGTGTTCCGAAGAGTGATTGGGCTCGACCGTTCAATCGATCTATCCTGTCAAGAATGGTTCTTCGTTTGTCCGCAGATCCGAGAAGGTATTTGGCTAGTTCTGGAGTTGTTGCACCTTCATTTCTTATGAAATATGCCAATAGTTTTCGGTCAAGTTCATCATTACACAGCTCGTTACGAGCAATATCATTTAATTCACCCAACTGAAAACTAGTCGAGCCTATGCTTTCGAGATGCTTTACTCGGTTCTTCAATTCATCTACATCTTTAATTAAATCATAAACAATTGGTGGTAGCTCTTCATCCAGTCTCCACAAGATTGCATCATGGATGTATTTTTGACGCCCTCGCTCACCTGCAATCTGATCAATTCGTTCCAGTAATTCCTTATCAATTCTAAAACGAATGCTAACAAACTCATGCTGTTTCTTCTTACTCATAGCAAAACAACTCACAGGTTTTTGTCACTTACATTTGCAGGGACAATGAAGGAGAAAAGGCTTGTCTTATTGAAGGCCCGACACAGTTATAAAACAAACACAAAGTGACGCTGTAAAGGCGACGGTGATATGAAATGGTAAACAAGGAGAAAGCCATTAAACGTGAATTGACTCGTCTCAGAAAGACCCAGAACCCAGAACAGATTGATTTTAGGAGGATGCGAAAACTCCGCGCAGCTAAAACGAGTCTTTGGAAACTCAAGCGGAAACATACCGTCGCTCCAGCAAAAGTATCTCTTACAGAGAAGAAGAAAAAGAAAGTCAAACCAGCTAAGAAACCCAAGAAAAAAGAACCAGAACTTGAGATATTAGAAGATGAACTAGAACTTGAAGTCCTTGATGAGGACTTGGAGCTGGAAGAGATTGAGGAAGAGCCTGAATTAGAAGAGATCAGTGAAGATCTCGAAGATTTGTACTCATACGATGAGGATATTGATGAGGAAGACTTCGAAGAAGAAGACTTAGAGTAGTTCAGATTCCTCAATTACAAACTCATGCAAAAGAATAAGACTAGGAGTACAATTTGGAGTCCCTATCCACCGTGGCTTGAGGTGATGTCATGACCAGCCTTCTTGAACTTATTAAACGCCTTAGTAAGTTATCTCCAAAGGAATTTTCGATTCGTGGTCTTGAGAGTCGAGTTGAGATAGGGCCACAGACTGAAAAAGAACAGGCGAATACCACAATCAATAGGATTCTAGTAGCCACATATCCTTCAGCACGAGTAGTTACCAAGGCTACACAAGACAAGGTCAATCTTCTGATAACATATCGTCCATTGTTTCCTTTTGCTATAGACAGATTATCAGGACTAGACCTTGTAAGAGTGAGACTGTTGACAAAGAACTACATCTCAACTTATGTTGTTGGTAGTGGGTGGCTCTGCATGAGAGACGGGTTGAATGACGCACTTGTGGAAACTCTTGGACTCAAAAAGTCTTCAGATTTTATGACTGAGAGTGATTTTGGAGAACCCACAGCCATTGGAAGAGTCTGCAAACCTCCTGGAGTTAAGAATCAATCAGGTTTTGTAAATTACATTGCGGGAAAGATAGGATTAGACTCAGTATTGTTTTCAGGAGACCTCGATGATGAGGTTAGGGATTTGCTTGTTATCGCAGGAAGCAGTGTGGACATGCCTGAAATATTAAACGCAAAGAATCAAGATCTAGATACACTAATCACAGGAGAACTCTCACCCGAGATTAGATTACTTGCTAGTGAAGAGGGAATAAACACCCTAGAACTTGGTGCATTTGCAACAGAAGAACCGGGTATGAAACGACTCAGAGATGTTATCAGTCTTGATTTTCCAGAGATGAGGGTTGAGTTCACAGAATCAGGACCTGTTGCAAGAGCTTTAAGGCCTTACAAGGACGATATGGCATAAACCAGCTAGTCTACTTGTGGTGGAGTTCGTATCAAGACAACGTTCTTGTTTTTAGGCACACCAACGTGTTCAGCCACAGGATTGCATTTTGTCCTCAAAATATGAACTATTGGACAAGAAGGTTCGAACTCGGTCAGTGATTCAAAATTACCCATACCCTTTGCTATGATGAGTTCAGCAGCAGAGAATATCTTTTTGAAATCTTCAGAGTTTCGTTCGAGATTAACACCAATAGCTGCTGCACCGGTATCGCGGACCTCATCAGCGCATTCTGATAGACCTACTTCATCAGCATCAATCATAGTGGCATCGTTGAGGACAGGTCCACCTTTAACAACTGCGATGACTTTGGGACCAATGCGTTTGATTTCCCTGAGAAGTATCATATCCAAAGCAATCTCACCAGCGTTGTCCATCAGATAAAGAACCTCATTCACATTAGCAACTAGACGCCTAAATTCATCTACTTGATCAATAACAAGATCGGTTTCAACGTTATCAAGAATCAAACGTAGTTCATCCAGACTGAAGTCGCGACCGGAAACATCGAACTCGATAGCATTAGCAGCAGCAGTTATCAAAGTGGCAATACGAAATCGTGTTTTAGGGTCATTATGCTCATCTACAAGTTTCTGAAGTTCAGGAAGAATGTTTAGTGCCATCTCATTGGACTGATGTTTGAGGTTTCTGTATGGATCATTGCCAGTCATCTTTTGGACTAGTAGATCTCTGTCTGTACCAATATGACTTGGAACAGCATCACCATTGAAGTTCTCGCTAAGGAATTGAGTCATGGCTTCGACTATTCTCATTCTAAGAGCGGGATCATCGGTAGCTAGCTTCACTTGATTGATTGCTCTTTCGAGTAAACAGTGAGCACACTCCAAAGTCACTTTCAATTTAACTCGCCTGTTCGATGCGCTCTATGTCATGTGAAAAATCATGCGGAATGTACTATTTTCTCAATGGATGTGTAAGACTCCTGAGGACAGCTCCAGGTTTGTCTGACTTTGCCACAGCTGAGGCTAACAGAACCCCTTGAGACCCCAGCTTCATTGCTGCTGATACATCATCCCCATTACTTATGCCCGCCCCACAAAGTATTACGACATCCTTGTTCACATCACGAATCAACTCAACAGTTCCGCGGATTACTTCAGGTTGGGCTTGAGAAACTGAAATTCCAGTGCCAATTAGCTCAGGAGGCTCTACAGCCACAGAGTCTGGTTTCATGGTGGAAGCTGCAACACTCACATTAGGATTGTTTGTACACACAACAGTGTAAAGGTTCAGCTTTCTTGCTTTTGTCACAGCCATTTCAACATCTGCGAGCTGCATTCTATTCTCAGAGTGATTCAGAAGAGTTCCAGAACACCCAGCCTCCACAAGAGCCTCTCCCAAAACATGACCGGTGAACCGTCCTTGCTCTCCAGGGTCCATATGTTGAGAGAATACAGGAATATCAACAACCTGAGAAACTCGATACAGATCAGATATCTGCGGAGCAACAACGATAGGTACATTGAATTCTTTCGATACAGCTTCGCATGTCTTAGCAAGCACTACAGCATTTTCACCTGTGGCTTGAGGATATGTCTTGAAATTGATTATGACCACTGGAGTTCTGATACGTGACAAGATACAACCACCTGAATACATCAGATGGTCATTACGCCGGATTTTAAACTATTGCTAGAGTGTTCTATTTCCTAAGGAGCAGCTCTATCTCGCAGCACCTATAAGTAACTTCAACACGGGAACCCTAGCATAACCTCTACGGTTTAAGTCAATGATTGGCTTTCGAGCTTCTATCTTGATGAACTTTCCAGCATCAGATGTCTTGTAGTATTTTAGGTAAATCTTTGAGAACTGTGAGAATGTAGATGCATTGAGCAATTCACTTACAGCGTCATTGGAGATTCTAATATGAGCGTCCTCATCAGCCGCTTTTCCAATCTTTGTTTCTATCTCACCAAGGGGTGCTTTAGCAATCCAGAATCGTTCACCCATAGCCATGAACTCAAGCATGAACTCGTGTGTTCCCTCTAGACCATCAGCCATGACAGGATCTTTTAACATGTAAACCAAACGGTCCTGAATTGAATCATGGTAGGGTATTGTATCCTCTCTACCTTCTGGCATCGGTTTTGAAACCTCAGCTTCAGCTGGTTCTTCTCCTACAGCTTCGACCTCAAGTTCAGTTTCAGGTTGTCCTTCAACCTCAACTGCGACTATATCATCAGGCTTTTGTTCTACTTCTTTATCGTCTTTCTTTTTTCGTCGGAAGAATCGTGACATATTCGAGTTCGCTCCTAATCGAGAAAGAGCAATACTTGTCCCCGTCTTGCTCACGTTTTTGTTGCGTGTAGTTATAGAAAAAGATAGCTCAGTTGTATCTATCTTTATGTTGGTTTTTGAGGTGGATCCTGCATGAGAGCAAGTTTCTGAAGTTGCGCAACGAGCGGCAGGCTGCTAGAGGGCTTACGGTCCCCCCAGAGCTCGTCAACAAGTAGATCTCGTATAGCAATTCTGATGACTTCTGAGCGATTGGGATATTTGTTTTGGATTATCAGCTCATCTACTCCTTCAACATAAGATTCTGGGAGACATATAGTGACGACTCTCATTCTACACCAAGACACTTCAATACAAAGTACATAATGAAAGGGTGTCTGATTGTAGTGCGTATCAGGGTATTACTAGGTTGGTTATGGTTTTAGAACAAGTTTGCCAAACTGCTCACTCTTTTCAAGAATCTCATGAGCTTTCTGGGCTTTTGACAACGGAAGAATACGATCAACGACGGGGTTGAGCTGTCCATTCCATACAAGTTTTAGGACATCACGAAGTTCAGAACGACTTCCCATAGTCGACCCAAGGATTTCGAGTTGCTTCCAGAACAGCAAATTGAGATTTGTTGTTGCATTGGGTCCAGTAGTTGCACCACAAGTCACAAGCTTCCCTCCTTTGGATAGGCTTCGAAGACTTTTCTCCCAAGTTGCTTCACCAACCGAGTCAACAACAATGTCAACACCTCTCCGATTAGTGAAATTCCAAACCTCTTTGTGGAAGTCAGGATTCGTTTTGTAATTAATGCCAACAGATGCCCCTAATTCGATTGCTTTCTCTAACTTCTCATCAGTCGAGCTTGTAACGAGAACTCGAGCACCTGCAGTCTTTGCAATCTGTAATGCAGCTAAAGCCACTCCACCACCGATTCCAAGAATCAGAACATCATCACCAGGTCTTACTCTGGCTTTAGTAACTAACATGCGCCAAGCTGTCATAAATGTGAGTGGAACTGCAGCGGCTTGACTAAAATCGAGTTCACTGTATTCTGGAATAGGTATGATATTCTTCTCATCCACTGAGATAAAGTCAGCATATCCTCCACGAGAATGTTCGCCGAGTATTCCATAATCAACGCAGAGTGATTCCTCTCCACGAATGCAAAATTCACAGACCCCACATGAAAGATTAGGATCAATAATCACTTTTTGACTCGCGTAAAGACCTTCTGCAACAGCACTACCTGTTTCCTTGATTATTCCAGAAATATCACTCCCAAGAATGTGGGGCAGCTCTAATTTTAACCCTGGAATCCCTTTACGCACAAGCAGATCCAAATGGTTGAGAGCGACAGCTTTCACCTCCACAAGCACTTGATTTGACCCAATTTCAGGAATTGGAAAGTCTTCATACTTGAGAACCTCCGGGGAACCATATTCGTGGAATACTGCTGCTTTCATGTGGCATCAACCTACAAGTGTCGAGGTTAACGCATAGTTCGAAATAAAAACTCTGATAGGGGAAACCTAGGACAAGTTTAAGACTACATCACTGGTGGCTATCACACAATCTGGGTGATTTCAATGGCGAAAGGAAAAGCTGGAAAGATCAGGGCGAGCCATATTCTGGTAGATAAACATAGTCAAGCCCTCGCCATGATAAGTAGAATTGCTGAGGGTGAGGACTTCGGACACATAGCAAAACAGTATAGCTCATGTTCTTCTAAGAAGAGGGGTGGAGACCTTGGATGGTTCACTAAGGGTCAAATGGTCCCTGAATTTGAAAGAGCTGCGTTTGCCCTTAGTGTTGGTGCAATGACCAGAGACCCTGTAAAGACTCAGTTCGGTTATCATATCATTAAAAGAACTGGATAGATGGGCAAGTATGTGCATTTTAAATGAAGAGTAAAGAGACTGATGGTCCCTTCTCATTTACTCCGCAGACTCAGATGTATCCTTGGCTTTAGTCTTTGGTACAATTTCTTCTTCAACGAATCGATTCTCACAGCTGGCGAGAACTTTAGGCAAAGTTGTATACTCCATCTCATGCTCAGCAAGACGATGGGGTTGAAATGGTCCGATACGTCGAAGATAGTCAGCGATTTCCATGCCTCTTTGACGTGTGATGTCAAAAGCAACGTCATCGAACAGGTCAACAGGACCAATAAGCACTCCATTTGAAACTTGGAATCCAAGTCCAACAACTCGTGGAGGACCATCAAATCGAGTACATCGTGAGTCCTTCAGTCCCACGGGAAGAAGAGGTCCTGCATGAGAACCACGCATCCAACCAGAAACTAGATGGGGCATAGTAAATGCTTCAAGGACCTCACCCATAGCTGGAAGCCCTGAATGAGCCCTGATAATTGCTACTGGATCATCTTTTCCAACATATTTGCCAGCAACAGCGTGAAGTTTGTCGGTGCTGACTGATGCTGTTATCATTCCATCTGCGCGATAGACTTTCTTTATTGTATAGCGACCTGTACTTCCAAGAAGTGCTAAAACATCGTATGACTCTTCAGGAGTCTTCATTTCAATAAAGCAAGGAATGTCCTTCATGATATCTTGAATGATGAACCTAAAGCCATCATGTAGGTTAGGGTCAATAACGAGACCTGCTGTGTTAAAGGGATCAGCGAACATCTTGTAAAGTGGGAGATTGAATGCACCAGGTTCTGTCTTGTCCGCCATGAATATAGCAATCGGTTCAGACCTGCGTTCTTCAATCACCATCTCTGCGGAGCCTGGGCCCATACCCTTCACGTTACCACTGAATGTATCTGCAAGGATATCCTGACCAGCGGCGTAGATTTTCTTCTCACGAGCAAGTTCTGTGCCCTTCATGAACGTATCCCATGCAAGTTTGTGAACATCCTCAGCGCCTTCACCTTTATTGTGGGTCATGATTAGTTCAAGGTCATCACCAGCGTTAGTGACATAGAAATCATTGATGATTTTCTGATTCACTCCTTCCTTCAATGATTTCCGCGCTGCTTCGAAAAGGAAATCAGGTACAACGATATGCCCTGCCAGTGAGCCAATATCTGCTTTAATCACACTAATGGTGGTTTCAACCATTGGTAACTCGCTCCAAATCTTTGTTAATGAGCCTCAAAATTGAGGCTCGTCATGTCCTTCGGCTATTCTTTACCCATATAATAGTTCTCATCGGGTTAATACAGTAATTGGAATTTCGAAACTTGATTCTCAGACCTTTAACATGATATCCTTGAGCAATTTTGTCATTTTGAGGGCATCATCCCAGTTTCTTTGCCAGAGGTTTCGGCCGAAAATCAATCCAGTAGCCCCTTGCTCCATGCAAATCTTGGCGCGTTCAATGACCTCTTCATCGGTGGCCATCCCACCGCCAGAAAATATGACCAATGTTTTGCCTGCAGACTTTACAACCTTTGCCACCATGTCCTCAGTACTGAGATTGAGTGTATCATAGGGTGGTGGTTGCATCGACCTGCTCTTTGCACTTGTAACTGGTACATTCAATTTGACAACATCAGCTCCAAGTTCGTCGGAAACTCTTGCTGCATAATCTATAGCATACAGAGAGTCACGACCACCTTTCGAATCAACAGCATCACCTCTTGGATACGCCCAGACAATGATTGGAATTCCATAACGTTCTGCATCCTCCTTGACTTTCCGAAATTGTGTGAAGTCAGTATGCTGTTTTGGACTTCCAACATAGAGTGTGTATCCAACTGCGTCTGCACCAATTCGGACTGCATCCTCTACTGATCCAGTCATAGGCGATACAGGTTCATTTGAAGAAGGAATACGAGTCTTTCCATTAATCTTCAGCACAATGGGGATTTTGCCTGCAAATTTGGGACCATATTTTTCAGCAAGACCTAGATGCAGTGCTATTCCAGAGTATCCACCTTCCACAGCAAGTCTAAACTGATACTCTGGATTCAGACAGTCATGATCTGTGAAGAAATCAACAGGACCATGCTCCATTCCTTGATCAATAGGGAGTATCAATAGCGTCCCATTGCCAGGACCATATTCATACATCATACGATGAAGGCGCGTACGCTTTCCCAAGTTCAAATGTTGTAGATCATCAAGATTTACCATGTCAATTGACCTCAGACAGTTTTCAATAGAAGATGTTATCCCCCTATATGCTTAGCGAGTGATGCGAAAGTAACAAATCGTTGTGTTCATGCCAATAGACAGTGGTTTCATATGACAGACAAGAAGATCTCTGCCACCCGACCAATCACGAAAGATAGGGAACAATATCATCTTGAGGTAAAGGAAGGTGATGTGGCAAAAACTGTACTTATTCCTGGTGATCCTCAGAGAGTTGAAAGAATCAGCTCGCTCTGGGATGAATCAAGAGAAGTAGCTATGCACAGGCAGTTTGTCACACACACTGGAAAATACAAAGGTGCAGACATCTCTGCATGTTCGACGGGTATAGGCGGACCGGGAACAGCCATAGTCATAGAAGAGTTAGCAAATGTCGGAGCAGAAACCTTTCTTCGCGTAGGATCATGTGCCACATTGAAGAATGAAATTGACATTGGGGATATCATCATCTCCACTGCGGCAGTTCGGCTAGACGGAACAAGCAAGCAGTATGTGACTCCAGAGTATCCTGCTTCAGCATCATATGAAGTCATACTGGCATTTGTAGAAGCAGCAGAAACCGTCGGAGTAAAATATCATCTTGGAATCTCCGCTTCAACGGACTCCTTCTATCTTGGACAATCACGTCCTGGTTTCGGGGGTTATACACAAAGCATGAGTGAAACCCTCATCAAAGATCTCACAAGAGCCAATGTGGTCAATTTTGAGATGGAAGCCGCGACACTCTTCACATTAGGCAACATCTACGGATTCAGAACCGGTGCAGTATGTGCAGTATACGCAAACAGGGTGCGCGATGAGTTTGCAGTGAAAGGGGAATCAGATGTAATCAAATGCGGAAATGAGGCAGTGAAAATCTTGGCTGAAATGGACGAACAGAAATCAGGGAAGAAATATTGGAGCAGAAAACTATGCTAGAAAATGATTCATGTCCCTATTGCAATACCAAGATGGAGAAAGGATTCATTGCTGGAAATATAGCACTTTGATGGACTAAAAAGACTCCAAGATTTGCAATAACCAATCGGGGTGGAAATATCCAACTTGCTCGAAGCTATAAAGGGTGGGCAATTCTTGATACCAATCGGTGTGGAAACTGTAAAATCAAAATTGTGAAACATGACGGGTAACCATACTGCTAATCGCCCTTTCCAACGTAGTAATACTCGCCAGATGCTTTCTGCTGCGAGTCTAATTTCGACCCGTCTTTGTTTACTCTTGGTCGTCCAGTTTGAGGATCTCTCCTAAATGTCACACCCATCTCTTTCAGAAACATGTTCATTCCATTTCTGAGAGTTCTGACAGAGGATGCCACACCCGATTTTCCAGGAACTCCTCCAAACACGACGAGACTATCACTAAGATAGTCCGCCATCAGAATCGAGTGTTCGACTATGAAAGCAGTCTTCATACTGGTTCTAACCATTCGACGAATTGCACGGGAGCTTGCAAGTCTCTGCTCTATGTCAAGAAAGGCAGATGGTTCGTCAAAGAGGTAAATGTCAGCCTCACGAGCTAGACATGCAGCAATAGCTGCTCTTTGCATCTCTCCTCCACTAAGGTCAGGTATCTGATGTTCCATGAGATGCTCAAGTTCAAGTTTCTTAATAACAGAGGTCTTGAAATCTGCAGAGTCGACCGTAGTGCCTCCAGCTTTTCGTAGATACATTCTCAAACTGCCATCAAAGTCAGCTGGAATGTACTGAGGTTTGTAACTAATCTTTAAGTCAAGACCGGTGACTGTCTTCTTGGGAGCTTCGCCCTCATCAGGCTCCAACTCTCCTGCTAGCATTCTTACAAACGTTGTCTTTCCAATTCCATTTGGACCCAGGATACCAACAATCTGACCCTTTGAAACACGACTGCCCTTTATCTCAAGTGTGAAGTCCTCGAAGCTCTTCTTCATGTTTCCATATTCAACCATGGCTTCACGTGAGAGGTACTCCTCATCGTCAGCAGTCATTCCCTTGAATGAGATTGCTGTATCACGAAAACGCATATTTTCATCTGGAATGAACCCGTCCAGGAAGATGTTTACACCAACACGGGTTCCATGTGGATGTGAAACAATACCATAGACACCAGGATTTCCGTAGAACATGCAGACCAAATCTGACACATAATCTAAGATCGAAAGATCATGCTCAACAACAACTACTGTTTTTCCCAGAGATGACAGCTTGCGAATTGCACGAGCCATCCGAAGACGCTCTCTAACGTCTAAATAAGCGGTTGGTTCGTCAAAGAAGTAGATGTTTCCATCACGGACAATAGCTGCTGTGACAGCAACTCGTTGAAGCTCTCCACCACTAAGATACTTTATGGGGCGGTCCCAAATCTCATTGAGACTCATGTCATTCTTGAGCTCTTTCAATCGACCTGATGAATCGGAGGACTCTAGTAATTCACTGATGGGTCTGTCAGCTAGATCTTTTACCTTAGGTAGGTCTGTGATGTTCTGAGGCTTCAGAACGGGAACAAGCGTACCAGCCTGAATCTTCTCAAAGAATGGTTGCAGCTCAGAACCACGAAATTCTGGAATGATCTCATCCCAACTTGGGGGATTGTCAAACCTTCCTAGATTAGGAACCATCTCACCAGCAAGTATCCTAATCGCTGTTGTCTTTCCAACACCGTTTGGTCCAATAAGTCCTAACACTTGGCTATCTTTGGGTACTGGAAGTCTGAAAAGCTTGAATCCGTTGACACTATACCGATGGCTTGTATCGGTTTCCAACTCCTCGGGCAGGTTTACTATTCGAATGACATCATATGGACACTTCTTGACACAGATAGCCTCTCCAGAACATAGAGATTCCACTATGACAGGTGGTTTGTCCTGCCCATCAGGAAAGATAACTGTTTCATCACCAGTTCTAACCCTTGGACAGAATCTCTGGCACTCATGAGTGCAGTCCTTTGGTCTACATCTAAACTTGTCAACTATTGCAATACGCATTGAAAGTGTCAACCTCTGTAGAGGAGCTGACCGAGGATGCTTTTGGTGAGTATTTAGCACTTTGGCTGAGTGCGTATGACTCGATAACAATCCTTTTCTGTAGTTCTGAGAGTGTATCTAAGGAACGAACTGCTATGAAGATAATTGAAAGACTTCTTGATGTGTTTGGAAAAAGACGCGCACTCCTCCTTGGTGCAGCTACTCAACCAAATGATCTAATGGCATACATATATGCAGCTCGTGCTCATGCCTATTATCGAATTACTGGAAAGAAACTTCCAGTTCAGCAACTCCCTATTGGAGAGAGTGCGGAGGATATAACAAAGAAACTCTCACCATCTCGGCGGCTTGCACGAAGAGGCCTATAGCCCTTCCTCTTTTTTTCTCATCACATCTATAGTCCATCATGAGAAGCTTTTCAGTGAAAAGAGATTTCAAACAGAACATTGGGAGTAGTCATTGATCTTTTCCTATTGTGCACTATCAATATTCAGCAGCCATAGGACAGCTTATTTCACATCGTCTATCATGGACCAGATGATGGCACTCTTGGAAAGTATATTTAGCCTAGAGGTCTCTAATTCTTCATTGTCGGGATGATGAAGAAGTAGGGATGGTGAACGAACTCATCAGCGTGATGACCCACTAAACCGCAATCTGACCGAGTCACTAGGAGTACTAAACATATTGACCCCCTTTGTCTGCAATCATGATGGATCCTGTGAAGAGATTCGTCTGTGCTGCACTGAAACGGAGATGACCTTGACTCGAAAAGATGTCGAGAGAATTGAAGCCTTGGGTTATGATAGAAAAGATTTCGTTGTCAGAGTGATGGCTGGTTTCTGCGAACTTAGGAATCTCAATGGAAACTGCTTCTTCTATGACACAAAAACACAGGTTTGTCGCATCTATGAGGACCGACCTGAAGGATGTAGATATTATCCAATCATATACGATGCACGAAGGAGGAAATGCATTATCGATAAGGACTGTCCATCAGGAGTTACTGTGACACGAGAGGAGATACGAAAAGTATGCCACAAAGTCCGAAAGCTTGTGGAAACACTAAGGCAGGAGGCGGAGCATAGTGAGAGCCCGTGCTGACTTGCATACTCATTCATCAGCTTCTGATGGAAGTGATTCGCCCACAGAACTAGTAAGAAAGGCAGAAGAGATAAAACTAGGAGGCATCGCACTTACAGATCACGATTCGCTTGATGGCGTAAAAGAGTTCATGGATGCTGATGCATCCGATGAGCTAATTCGAGTTCCGGGACTTGAGATAAGCTCCGAATATGATGCTAAAGAAGTCCACATATTGGGTTATTTCGTGCCTTCTGACTTTAAGACACTCAATGATCGTTTGGAGTATCTAAGAGTAGCACGACACAATAGGCTTCCAAAGATGATTCATAAACTGAATGAGCTAGGACTTGATGTTTCAATGGGTGAGCTCTCTGAGAGCCTAGAAGGAGTATCAAGCCCTGGTCGCCCACATGTTGCGCAACTACTAATCAAGAAAGGATTCGTAAAGACAACACATGAGGCATTTCAGAAGTACTTGGCTTATGACAAACCTGCATACGTTAGGAAAGAGCGATTGCAGGCACTTGAGGCGATTGATTTACTCAGGTCAGCAGGGGCTGTTCCTGTCCTAGCTCACCCACTTACTGTAAAAGTTCAAGACCTTCGCTCTTTAATAGAAACCCTGATGAACGGAGGGCTTTTGGGCATAGAAGTGGATTATGATTATACATCCATGGGAATACATCGATCATCAGATGAGGTGAGAGAGATCATTAAGGGGTTAGATATCCTACACACAGGAGGAAGTGACTACCATGGTACAGTTCATTACACAGACCTTGGAAGTGTCACTGTACCAATAGAGGTTATTGATAGCTTACAGAGATTGCATGCTGAGTTATAGGAGGTGTTAGAATGAAAGTCATTGATGCACATACTCACACATGGTCTAGGGATATTATTAGTGAGAGAGATTTGGAGTCGCGTCGTATTGCAGCAGAGAGATTAGGAGTTGAACCAGTTCTTGATTCACCAATTGACACTCTACGCCAAGCAATGACCACTAGTGGAGTGGAGAGTGCTGTTGTACTTCCTGTCGATAGTGGATTTGATCAGAAGATGCCACTTTCACTCACAGAGAAGACGGATTGGCATGCTAATGAAGTGCGAGATGATGCAAACATAATTTCGTTTGTAGGACTTGATCCAAGACGAGGAGAAGCAGGTCTAAAGGAGCTAGAACGTGCAGTAAAAGAGAAAGGATGTAGAGGGTGGAAAATGTACCCTCCAAATGGGTTCTATCCAGATGAAAAGGAGTTTGACCCGTACTACAAACTTTGTGTCGACTTGGACATCCCAATCACTATCCACCAAGGATTTACACCAAGACACAAGCATGTGAAATATGCAAGACCGGTTTATGTTGATAGAGTTGCAGCAGACTTTCCAGATCTGAAGATAGTGCTCGCTCATGTAGGCTATCCATGGCAAGACGAAACCTTGATGATTGCATCGAAAAACCCGAATGTTTCAGTTGATATTTCAGGATGGCAAGTGTTTGCATCAACTGTTCCCCTGAAGGTCTACCTGATGATTGGAGATGCCAAAACTTTGAAGGTGTTCCCAAACCGGATGATGTTTGGGAGCGATTTCCCTCTCTTCGAGTATGCAATGACGCTCAAGAAATGGGTGGAGTTCTTTAGCAGACTCCAACTTCCTTCTGAGTTATTAGAGCAGGGTTACAAACAAGTGCGAGAGGATGAGATTGAGAGAGTTATGTGGAAAAATGCCGCTCGTATTATCTTTGGTGAAACTTAATGAAGACATTCATTGTGGATGCAATGCTGGGGAAACTTGCTACATGGCTTCGACTCACTGGGCATGACACATTTTATTCTTCAAAACTCCATGATGATGATTTGCTAAGAATTGCACTCGAGCAGAACAGAGTTTTGCTAACATCTGATGCAATCCTTTCACGACGTGCAGAGGATGCAGATGTCGAGGTAATGCTTGTTCGAGGAACTGTTGATGAAGAAGTGGCAAGTGTATTCTTAGAATTTGGAATCAGTCCTGAAGCAGACCCCTCCAAGTCACGATGCACTAAATGCAACGGAGAACTGACTCATATCAGAAATGGTGAGAAATCTCGTGTCGAAGGTCTTGTTCGAAGTCAGACATTCAATCACTACACTGAGTTTTGGATTTGTGAATATTGTAAGAGTGTTTTCTTTCAGGGAGGGCAGTGGACAAACATAGAGGCATATATGCATAGAATTAGGCAGTTGATGAAAGAATTGGAGTCCTAGTTTATTCTTCCCGGACCGATATATCATATTCGAATGGAATGCAGTCTTTAATTGTTCTCGTGAGGTGACAATACTTCTCCATCAGTTCCATGCAACGTTGGCCAGTTTCGAGCTCATTCTCGCCAACAATGATTTCCCCCGAAACACGAAATCCAATAATTCTGTAGCCTTCCCCATCAAACTTCGCAGTTGCTTTCCCTTTTAGTCTGAAGGAAACCAACTCCATCTCGAATCGACGTTGAAAATCAAGGAATGTATTATTCAAGCAGCCAAGTATAGAAGCCACAAAAATCTCATCTGGACAAATTCCCTCGCTGTGTCCAGCATAAGTCTTTGGAGTGTCGTAAACAATCTGATATTCATCGCTCGCTGTGATGGTACCTCCTGTCCTTCCATCCCAGACGCTTTCAGCATGATACTCCATAAGATCAGGATATTTTGACTTAATAGGCACGAGAATCCACTCACTCTCTCGCTGAGGTGAAGTGTGATTAAGCATTACGGTTTGACAGTCAGGAAGTGATTTAAACAGGCAGAGAGTGAGTGCTCAGGGAATTTGCTCATGCCTCGAAAGATGAAAGCTGCAATGTACTATGGTATCGGTGATGTTCGATACGAGGAAACCGATATTCCTGAGATTGGTCCAGGAGAACTCCTAGTAAAGGTTGGCACCGCCTTAACATGCGGGACTGATGTCAAGACTTACAAAAGAGGGCATCCAATCCTGATTAAGCAGACTCCGGCACTCTTCGGTCACGAATATGCTGGAACCATAGAGGAAGTAGGAGTGGGAGTGAAGGATTTTGAAGAAGGAATGAGAGTAGTTGCAACAAATTCAGCTCCCTGCGGCGATTGCTTCTTTTGCAAAAGGCACATGCCTAACCTATGTGCAAAACTAAAAGACAGTCTGGTGAACGGCGCTTTTGCAGAGTATATTCGTGTGCCTGCTCCAGTTGTTAAGTGGAACACACATCAGATTCCAGAATCGATTCCTTTCAGAAATGCAGCGCTCACAGAACCATTGGCATGTGTTGTCCATGGTGTTGAGGAGTCAAATATACGACTTGGAGACACAGTGGTAGTAATTGGAGCAGGACCCATCGGACAAATGTTGATTATGTTGGCGCAGAAGAATGGTGCTTCAAAAGTAATAGCCACAGACCTTGCAGAACTAAGGAGAGATATAGCAAAGAAGGCTGGTGCAGACATCGTTATTGACCCGTCGAAGGAGAATCCAGTGGAACGTGTTAGAGAAGAAACCGCTGGTTTCGGTGCTGATGTCGTAATTGAAGCAGTAGGAATACCAAAGACATGGGAGCAAGCAGTAGATATGACACGAGATGCAGGAACTACAGTTCTCTTTGGTGGTGCAGCCGCTGGCACAAAGTTTGAGCTAGACACCGAGAGATTTCATTATGGTCAATTGACGGTAAAAGGAGTATTTCACTTGAAGCCAAGACATGTTGAACAAGCACTAAAACTCATCATTGCAGGAGATATCAATCCTGACCTTCTGATATCACATGAGATGCCACTAGAAAAGATCAATGAAGCATTGGAACTGATGAGTGAAGGAAAAACCATGAAGGTTGCAATATCACCATAAACTAAGTCTGGTGCACTTTTTGAACGAAGAGAATGATGATACATTACGTGGAAAAGCGGACATTGCAAGAATCGCAGCTATCGAATATAGACAAACTAGAAGACTTACTGAAAATGAGAGGATGCTAATTGAAACCATCCAGACTCTTGATTCAAAGTATCCGAATTTAATCGTCATCGTGGAAGGAAAGCACGATGCCACTGTTCTCAGAAATCTGGGTCTCCAAGCACCAATAATCAAGACTCAGACAAGACTGCCTAGACACAGATTGATTGAGAAGATAGAGGCTATGGTAGGAAAAGATGGACAGGTCCTTATTCTTACTGATTTTGATAAAAAAGGGAAGGAGATCCACAGGTTCATCCAGAAGGAGCTTGAGATAAGTGGTGTCAAGAGCCTGAAGCGAGAGCGCCGAATGATTCGTAAATATATGGACAATTGGATATGTATTGAACAGCTAGTTTCTTTGTTCAAGAAACGGGACTCGCCAGAAGCGAGCCGTCACTAGATTCTAGTCTATACTGTGACTTGACTTCCACAGTTCGGGCAGATGAACTTGCCGCCAGGAATCTCCGAGCCACAGACTCTACAGATCCTTGCTCTCTTCTCTCTCATCTGATCTACTACTTCACCAGTCTGAGGTTCAAGAACGAACCTATTGTCAGTGTAGCTAAGCTTGAATTCCTTTGGACTACCTGCAAGGTCCAGCAAATCAGTGGGCATAGGCAACCTGTGCTTGTCATCTAAACGCACGATTCTTGTTGTGTCTAACATGTCAAGATCGATGCCTGTTTGGTGGAACCCAGAGATAACTCCATCACGGAGCTCAACAGTCACATCTGCCTTGGACGCTACTTGTTGGCTATGTGTGACGATAAAGAATGATGTACCAATGGTCTCGTTCAACTCCTGAAACAGGTCAAGTATTCGTTCACCGGTCTCGGGATCCAGGTCGCCAGTAGGCTCATCGCATAAGACTAGTCCCTTTCCTTCAGTGTCAATGAGGTTCACAAGAGCACTGGCAATTGCTACTCGTGATTTCTCACCTCCACTTAGGGTTGTGGCTTTGTTACGCCTACGTTCTTCAAGACCAACAAGTTTGATGAGTCTATCAACTCGATCCTTTCGAACTTGTCGAGGTACTCCAGCAATCCTAGCAGCAAGCTCTATGTTTTGCCAAGCGTTGAGATGAGGTAGTAGGTTGTTCAATTGAAAATGGAATCCAATAAAATTACGCCTCGCTTCAGTAAGCACCTTTTCACTCAGTTTTGTAATGTCAGTCTTTAGATTCGCCCAATAGACTTTGCCAACTGTAGCCTTTGTGATGCCGCCTATAACGTTGATGAGGGTGGTCTTGCCAGATCCACTGGGACCCACAACAGCCATTATTTTACCCTCAAGAATTTGAAGAGAAACACCACTGAGTGCCACGACCTCCAATTCTTGTGCCTTGTATATCTTATAGCAGTCATTGACACTGACAACTACATCATCTGGTAGGTCACTGTAAATGTCAAGTTTTTCCTCGGTTTCAATCGTTGTTTGCATTTTTTCTACCTCACATATTTCTCAATACATCAGCTGGATTTGTGTTGCCAGCCCTTCTAGCTGGAAAGTAACATGTCACGATCATCACAACGCACTCCAATGCCACTGTAGCAAACATGACAAAGAGTGGATATGTTAGGATCTTTGGTAATATTGGCCATACAGATGATATTCCAAAGGTTAGCAAAGTCATCGTGTAGCCAAACAATATTCCAAGACCAAGGCTTGTGAGTACAGCAGCAAGCACACTTCCTGCGAACTCACCAAACACCAATGAGACCACCTGTTTCTTGGTACCTCCGATTGCACGGAACAATGCATATTCAGGTTCTCTTTCGATTACTGCGGAGCCTAAGAAAAGTGCAATTGATGCGATTGCCATACTTGCACACATGATGAAGTTAATCATAGTAAGCCCCTCAATACCAGCTAAGAAAAGTCCTGTGACTGTGTTTGAACCAAGCTCCAAGGTGTCTATTGTGTAGACTGTTGAGTAAGGAATCGTTGTAGCATACTCGATTAGTTCAGCTGCATCAGATAACGAGGTTGTTTCAACAAAGAAAACTTCTGATGTGGTATATCCAGTAACCGACTTGAGGTAATCGATGTTAACTAGCGCAAATCCTCCACGGCCAGGTTGGAACTCAAAATATGCTCCAAATGGGACACCTTGAAGATCCCGGGTTGAAGCCATTCCAAAACCAGGAGCACTCTTCATTGCTCCAATTATTACAAACTCTGACTCATTCCTACCACTTACTGAATTGACGCTGACTGTCAATAGATCACCAACAGAAACATTCCAGAGGTCCTGGTGGTACGTACTAATAATGATGCCATTCGTTGTAGTGCTTAGTGCACCCAAAACAGCTTCTGGAGAACTACCTACGAAACTAGATGGTGTGAATGATCCCATCTCGCTATATGCGTCTATATCTAATCCCTCAAGATAGAATGCATCAGTTCCCACATATGACAGCGATTCTAGAACAGGAGTTGATGAAACAACTCCGCTATATCCCTCAATCGTGTCGGTCCAATTCAAGACCTGATCAGGAAGTTCTATACGAACATCACATCCCAAAGCATAGACTGCTTCATTCTGAAGTGTATCCTCGAAACTAGCTGTTTGGATAAGCATCATTGTTGTGCTTGTTAATGTCAATGTCAATATTACCAATAGAGGAATGAACTGACCTTTCCTTCTTCGTAGGCTCTGTGTGAGATACAATTTCTTCTCTCCCAACAACCAATGCATTCTTTCAGAAACTCTAGCTGTGACCAGTCTCATAGCTCTGGATCCGAGATATGATGCAATGAAGAGTAACGCGGTAGCAATGAGAATCTCAATAAATGCAGTCTGCCCAACTGGATTGAAGAGAACAGGGACTACGAGAAGAACAGATAGTGCACCACCAAGCCCTAGAACATAGTACCAGATATTAACCTCCTCTGGAATCTCATATGCCAACCGCGTGGTTGGTTGTCCAATCTCGGCCACATCAATTCTTCTAGCAACATGAAGTAAGTATGCTGCAGGGAGAAACAATGCAATTGTAGCAGCCAGAGCAAGAGCTTGGGGAGGAATGATCAATTTTGTCAGGAAAATGTTGTATAAGATCGGATTGAATGATAATAAGCCAGTTGAAGATCCCATTAATGGAGCTGCTATAATGGATGAGCCAATTCCAACTAAGAAACCCAGAAGTGATAGGATTAAAGACTCCCAAATAATTGCAGAAAATATCTGGTTGAAGGAGGCACCTTTTGCTCTGAGTGCGCTAATTTCACCTTTTCTTTGAGCTACAGAAGTTTCTGATGTAAAGATGGTCAACAATAGGCTCATTATGATTATGGGTATTGCTAGAATGATTAGTACCTGACTAGCCAAATATGTGGAAATATGAATCTGGAGACTCTCAATATTCTCCAAGCCATAGACAGAGAGAAGAGCATCACTTTCTTGTATCTGTACCTTCAGATTATGTAGGTTTTGAGCAGCTAAAGTCACACCACTTTGGACAAGACCAGTAACTGAACCACGAACAAATTCAACTGGTGAGAAGAAGCCCTGGTTTGTGATGGTTTGAACAGATTCCGCCCCAATCTCGTCTTCTAAGATTAATATCGAATCAGTAATTCCCAAAACACTGGTTGCACTGCTTACAATGTAGTTTCCTCTATTTATAGACGCAAAGGACCCAACAATTACAGAGGGACGTGTGAATTCGTAGACTCCTGCAATTGTGAGATTTCGAACAATTAAGCGATTGAGAAGGAGTGGATCAAATGGCATTCCTTCTGCAGGATAATAAAATGTGCGAAGAATATCGATGCTTATCTCAGATCCGATGTCGAAATCAACACTAACATTAAGAGTTCTACTCATCATTTCTTCGGCTAGATCAATGAATCGTTGAGATACCATTATTTCACCAAGTTGTAGTGTTGAATTTCCTCTGATGGCCAATTCATTGGACCAGACATCAAGTATCTCATTATTGACCACAATGACACGACAGTCCTTGACACCATATTCATAGTTGGGCCAATTTACACCGTAAGCGTCCCACTCAGGTGTGACACCATCCATTCTCAGTATTCCCACGGTGCTAGGCGTTATATGCGCATATTCAGCATATGGACTGGACATTATAAGCTGTTGAGCATCGAATAGATGTGAGTAGTCATACTCTCCTGGAGCATTCTGAACACTAAACTGGTATGCATTCTCATCAAAATAAGATTCAACAGCTAGACGTGAACCAGTGTTTGTCCAAGCAAACACAGTTGTAGGGATTGCCACACTGATTGCTAGGACAAGTGCGATGCCCATATTACGAGCCTTGTAGGTCTTGATTGAGGTAATCGCGTAACCAATTGACCAGAGCGGATTGCCCTTGAGGATTTTCTTTTCTTTTTTCTTGGTCACATTATCACCTCACATATTTCGAAGTACAACTGCGGGATTGGTTTTCGATGCTTCCCTTGCAGGAAGATATGCTCCAATAATCATAGCTAAAATCTCAATCAAAAGGACTATTGTAAGAAAATCAAATGGGAATGCAATAGTGGCTGTCAATATTCTGGAGAAGGGACTCATTGCATTCAACAGCAAACCCATGATAAAGGCAAAGACAGCACCGAGGATGAGACTTAGTGCTAATGATGCTATCACCACACCAGTAAATTCCGAGAAGACCATACTCACTACCTGCCGTTGTGACCCGCCTATCGCACGCATGATAGCATATTCTTTGCGACGTTCTCTCACAACAGATCCCAGGGAGATTGAGAGGGCAAACAGACTAAGAGTAAGGGACATAACAAAACCAATTGAGAACAGACCCTCGATTGTGTTCAAGAACAGTGCTGTTTGGAGTGAGTGCGATTTCAGATCAAATTCCTCAGGGGTGTTTGGAGTGACTCCCGATAGCATTCTGAGTTCATTAAGAAGCAATGTATGATTGGCAGTTTCATCGAGACTGGCCATGAAGAGTGTGGCTTCATGTTTATCAATTACATCCTCAATAAACTCAAGGTTGGTTAATGCAAACCCATTGTACCCAGAACTGAATCCAAAACCAGCTCCTAAAGGTGAGGGGGGAACATAATCACCTGAAGCATATCCAAATCCAGGTGCACTATAAACCAATCCAGTGACATTGAATTCTACTATCTGAGTCGTACCAACAGCACTCATCTCAAGATTCAAGGTAGAACCAATAGTTTTGTTCCATCTTTCAGCATGAGAAGCACTTATGATGATACCATTGGGTACAGCTGCTAGGGCAGATAAGACACTCTCCGACGATTCACCAAAGAAACTTGATTGGTCGAATTTCCCTATCGAGAGGTACTCATTTGGATTAAGAGCTTCGATATTTATAAGATCAGGACCTATTCGAGCCCAAGTCCTTAGTACAGGCATTACATCAATGAGACCATCATATGATTCTAGATCTTGACTGAAATTCAACTCGCGAATAGTACAATCGATACGAAGATCAGAACCTAAAGCATAGGTAACTTCACGACCAAGATCGACTCTCAGGCTTTCAGATTGAACAGCAAATGTTATGGTTGAAGACATGGTTAGTGCTAGAACAACCATAAGAGGTATGATTCGACCTTTTCGCATCTTCAGATAACCAGCTGAAATCAGATTCTTCTGACCGAGTGCAAATGACAACTTCTCTGAGATTTTGGCAAGACCTACTCTAGAGATGCGAGAACCATTGAATGCTATGAAGAACCAAGCAGCAGTGCCCAATCCAAGTTCAAGCAGGAATAGGACAGGGTGCCTAGGAAGAATGAAAATCATTACAACAACCAGTATTAGAAGGAAAATGGAAGCTCCAATTGTGAATCCATGTGCTTCAGACTGTTCTGTTGATTCTTCTGTTGCCTCAGCTAGAGTGAGACTGATTTCGGTCGAAGCTGATTTTCGAGCAAGATATAGGAGGAATAAGAGGCTAGGAAGGACCGTAAGGCCGATTGCACGAGCCACTGTGTTCAAGCTGATTACTGTGTTGGACAAATAGAATAGATAAATCTCCCAGTCAAAAGTCATGAAGGTGATTGTTGAAGGGATTAATGGTGCAAAGAGCACGCTAAATAGAAGTCCAAGCGCTACTGAGAGAGCAGCTACTATCGCAGATTCCCATAAGAAAACTCCTGATACTTGAGAGTAGCTAGCGCCCTTGGAACGAATGATTCCTACTTCGACATTACGTGGGGCCATGAATGTGTCTGCCGCAAATATTGAGAAGAACAAGGCTAGTAGAATAACAGGGAGAGCAAGTACCGAAAGGTCTAGTGTAGCAACATAGGTATTGACAACACCCTGGAGTTCCCATACCTTCTCATAACCAATCCATGTTATATCGAATAGCTCCTCAGTTCGGACAGTTAACTCAAACAGATTCGTTGCAACGTTCTGTGGGCCGCTTGCAGCTAATGCATCAGCTGAAGCTCTGACAAGCAGTGTCTCACTGAAGAATCCGTTCTCAGAGAGCGAGCCAGAAGGTATCGAATCAATGTGCATAAAGACGCTGTCTCGGAGCCCCATCACTTCATATCTCAAATTAGTGTTATTCCAATTCGCTCGCCCATCCTCGAATGAAGGAAAGGCGCGTTCGAAGATTGATCCATAAAATCGAAGATTGAAGATACCAACGATCTTGAGATCGGTCTTACTCATACGACCAAGTGTACTTAGAGATGAAGGCAAAGAAGTAGCATCTCCAAGTAGAAGATCGATATCTACTGTATCATTAATTTGAAGTGTGATTTCAAAGACCTGACGTACATATTCAATGAACATTCTAGATACAATGATTTCACCTTCATTAAGGTGGAAAAATCCCTCAATAATGAACTCATTAGAGGTCTTGTTTAGAAACTCATTGTCCACAAAAAGAACTCTACAGTCCTTTAATCCTTGGCTATATATTGTGTCCTCTATGTCATACTCATAACTGTCAGACAAGTTATTACTCCACACTAGTCCCACTGTGGAGTTTACACGGTAGGTATCCTGCACAAATTGACTCTGTTTCATATAGGTTTCAGCCATATTAAGAGCATCAGGATGTCCTGGTTCGTAGTCAACTGCAATTTGGAATGAGTTGTCTTCAAGATACTCGAAGATGCTCACGTAGATTCCAGTATCACCCCAAACCATTGTTGATGCGAAAAGACTGATGCCAAGACTGAGTGTAATAGCTAGGCTTATAGCTCTGAAAGGATGTGCCTTGAGTGCACTAAGAGCATAAGAGAGGCCGTACGCTCTGTTACCCTTTGTCCTAACACTTTTAGGAGTCTTTGACACGTCCACTAGGCTCACTCCTAGGTAGAGGCTCTATCACCAGTCCCTTGATTGTGTTTTCTTGTGGTCACATCGACCTTGCTATGCTTGAAGAAGTCACCAATTAGCTCATCCACCAAGACACCATCTCTCAGGAGGAGAATTTTGTCAGCCATTCTAGCGGTTTCAGGATCATGAGTTGCTGCAAGCACTGCAAGATTCTTTTTCTTGGCAAGGTCTCTCATTAGTTGGATGACCTCTCCACCAGTCTTGTGGTCTAAGTCACCAGTAGGCTCATCGCAAAGAAGGATGGCAGGGTCATTCGCAAGAGCTCTCGCAAGAGCGACTCGTGACCGCATACCACCAGAGAGTTCGTGAGGCATGTGCTGTGACCTGTGATCAACTGAAACCATCTCTAGCAGCTTTATAGCTCGGTCTCTGCGATCTTTTTCAGGAATATCATCGAGAAGCATTGGCACCTCAACATTCTCAAGTGCCGTAAAAATGGGGAGCAAATGCTGGTCTTGAAACAAGACGCCAATCTTGTGACGTCTAACCTCTGACATCTTTTCATCATCAAGGTCGGTGATGTCAAGACCATCAACAAGTATGGTGCCTGAAGTCGGTTGGTCTAGGCCGCCTATTAGATTGAGAAGAGTGGTCTTTCCAGATCCAGATGCGCCGACTACGGCTACAAATTCGCCTCGATCGACTTTAAGATTGGTTCCTTGTAGGACCTTGATGACTCGTGGGCCATCCTGGAACTCGCGCCATACATCTATACATTCAACCGCAACATGCTTCTCGCTAGCCAAAGGTGATTTCACCAACTCGAACAAAACACGACCCCGTTTTAAGGCTCATCCTTCGAGCAGCTTTTTTGAGCCATTTCAGGATACTAAAAAACAAAACGAAAATACCTTATGTGAAGTAGTTAAAATGAAGAGAGATGCGAGTATTTGCAGTTTCGGGATATTCAGGCGCTGGAAAGACATCCTTAGTGGAAGCAATCGTCAGATCATTGGTAATGAGTGGACACTCAGTGGCTACAATAAAGAGCTCGTTGCATAAAGCGGGACCGAATCGAGGAACAGATACCTGGAAACATATGCAGGCAGGGGCTTCAGAAGTTGTGTTTCTAGGACCAAGCAAGAAAACAACCAGATTCAGAGAAAGGATTGGTTCTGAAGAGTTGTCGAGACTGACAAAGTATGACTTTCTAATTGTGGAGGGAATGAAGTCGGTTGACATTCCTAAGTTCTGGTGTGTTGGGGATAGTGAGATAGATCCTAATGATATTCCTGTAAATACTCAAGCCATAGTGAGCTGGTCGGTTAGAAGGTCCGATGTTAATGGGGGTATTCGAATTATTAGTGCAGATAATATACATGAACTAGTCGATATCGTGAAGAACAAGTCAGTGAATCTGATGGATATTGAATAGCAGTTGCGGCTCAGATACCCCTTAGGTCGATCATATGTTCATAATCTCACATTGGAGGTTCATCACTGCCGCATTAGAACAATCTTGGAAGTTTCATTTTAGTATTGCTCATTTGACAATTATTGTCCAAACACAATACTCATTTCGACTCTGGCGTGGGTGGTCCTGATGAGAAGTCTAAAGATCAAAAACTTCACTCTTGTAGACACACTGGAATGTGGACAGACGTTCTGTTGGCTCAAAGAGGACAATGGATACATTAATGCTGACATTGGGCAGGTAGTATATGTGGAACAGCAGGGGGACATGCTTCTCTATGACTCATCAGAGAGCGCGGTGAATCTCTCAAAATTGCTCAGACTGGATGACCCTTTGGAACAAATTCATGAAGAAATTACTAGAGATGGAGTCATGAAGAAAAGTATAGACTTAGCACCAGGATTACGTATAATCAATGATCCTTTCTTTCCCTGTCTTGTTTCATTTCTCTGTTCAGTGTGGAAGAATGTTCCTGCAATCAGGAGCATGACCAATGCTATCAGGAAGAGATGGGGTCCAACATATGAGTTCATGGGAAAGATCTACTACGGAATGCCAACCCCAGCACAGTTGTCTAAGGCATCAGTGGATGAATTAAGGTCATTAGGACTAGCATGGAGGTCTGAGTTCATTGTCAAGTCAACCCAAGCTATTGTATCTGGTGAAGTGACCGAGATGGAACTCAGATCAATGGAGTATCTCGAAGCTCGAAAACATCTAAAGAATCTACATGGCGTTGGGGATAAGGTTGCAGATTGTGTTGCACTTTTCTCACTCGGGTTTCTTGAGGCCTTTCCAATTGATGTCTGGATTGAAAGAGTGATTCAGGAACACTATGGAATCTTCAAAGACACTGGAAATTCTTATTCGAAGAAGTCTGAAGCGGCAAGAAAATACTTTGGAAAATATGCAGGATATGCACAGCAGCACCTCTATCATTACATGAGATGCTCAGTTTAGAAGTTCTGCTTTTTGTTTCTTTTTCTTTCATACCAGGAATGGTCCTGAATATCCTTTGATATCTCCCAAGCGCGTGTTTGGTAGAAAACAAGAGGGTTTAGGATGTACTCACATAATGGGTCAAAAACTGCTCCGAGATAGACTGGACAAAGATTGTTCACCTGAAGCTTCTTGCATCCAGGGGGAATATAACCTTCAACATCAACGCCCGAGGACCTCTTGGATGCAATGTGTCGAACTTGATACTCAATGAGACTTATGTTCTTATCAGGGGAGCTGCTGAACACTTTTTGTACCTCGTTCTTTTCCATCCCTATCCTGAGAAGGAATGCAGCAAGAGCAAATCGTGCATCATGTGAAAGGTTGACATCTCCTCTTATGGAGTCATCATACATTTTCTGGATGCAAGGGGGGAATGCTGATGTGAGGGTTTCTGTTATTTTTACAGGTTCACGTTTTCGTATTCTTCCCTTTGTCTTATCCTCAATACGTTGAACTGCTTCAATCAATCTACGGGACATTTTTGGTATATCAAAACGACCGTCCATTATGAGTTGCTTGAACTTCCCAGAAATGAGCCGGTCCAATTCAGACCGTCTAATCGGAATCCATCCCTTGTCCATGTAACGATTAATGAGATTCCATTCATCACTATGAAAACTTGGAGCTACTTCGAGGTAATTCTCAAAGCGCATCTTGAGCTCGAAGGTACGAAGCATCAGAGGGAGCTTGGACCGTTCATTTATGTCGCCCATTGACTCGATTCTCCAATTGAAGGATGATTCCCCAAGGTCTACGACAAGGGCACTTTCTTCTTTGCCCAGTTGTCTATTAGCCTCTTTTGACTCAGCCTCAGCTTGTAGTGCACGTAGTTGAGGAAGACCAAGTTCTTCAACAATCAATCGCGCAGTGGGGTAAATTAGAACATCTTTTTCATTTTCCATAGTGGGATATCTGATTTGAGTTTGTGTTAGAGCAGCATAGACTCGTTTCTCAGCTTCTTCAACAATATAGTAGTTATCTGGCTCTTCAAGCAGATCAACAAGGACTCCCAAATCTCGAGCAAGTTTTTGCGAGGCTTGCCTGGCTTGAGCTGAGAAAGGGTATTTCGATTGCTGTAATCGTACAGACACTTTCCTCGCTCCATGCTTTGCCTATTTTATAAATGTTGGACCATAATCATCGTATCCCCGGTCATAGAATTTCTTTCCACATATTGTGCACTTGAACATCTCGACTCCGCTGGAACGTGACCAAGAGTCAAGTATTCGCACTATACGATTACTCCCACACTTTGGACAGATTAATTCTGAACTATCATACGCCCAAGGGGATGATTTTCGATGAGGGGAAACCATGATTTTCGACTCTCTAAACTCAGACGATTGTATGTCTGCTTACCTCTTTAGTCCTACTACAACTGCGCGAACCGCATCAATTGTGATTAAACGACAGTCTGAGAACCCTGAGGTTTCTAGTTTCTCTACAATATCGTCAGCTGAATGCTTACACATATGTGGATATCGCTTTCGTGCGTCTTCTTCGCTCATGCCTTGCCTAGCAACGGTCTTTACGAACATCTCTTCATTTCCGGATACAAAATCATAGACCACAAAAATCCCATTCGATTTAATCACTCTTTTTACATTGGTTACAAAATCCAATGGATTTGCTACTTCATGCAACATGAATCCGGAAAAAGCAAAATCAATACTGTTTTTCTCCATTTGTATCTCATCAGTATCAAAATTCACATGTTGAATATCTATGGATTCTAGTTTGGTAAGTTCTCTGAGGTTCTTTTCAGCCAATGCAAGCATTTGCTCACTTTCATCAAGAGCTATTGCTGTGTGAGCTTTGAATCGGTTTGCTATATCAGCAAGTAGTAGCCCCGGACCGCATCCAAAATCTGCAACAACAGGTTGTGAATCTCGATTTGTGAGACTTGAAAATGCTTTCCAGAACCTGTCATCATATCTCACTTTGTATGAATTAGCCATTCGTTGAACGCGTTCATCGTCAGTCCAGTCAGCCTTCCCATGGTTATGTGCCATGTTCAGCGTCTTCCTAGAATATAATCAGAACGCAGTATCAGGTTCATGAACTCTTTCACGCTCTGCCGTTGGATTTCGGTATCACTATAGAGCTTTTTCAACTCGGTTCTCCGACCTTCCAAAGAGGGATTTGTCGCTTCATTAATGAGTTTGTACGCAGCATTGGGTCGTTCAACCCAACGACACAACTCTTTGTCTTCGGAACTGAGAATGAGAACGACTGGAGTCTTCCTTTTTCCATTGACCTTGAATTGTTGGTGGTATTTTGCATACGCATCACTATCAAGAACTCGGAGTTTCAATTTAGACGAGATGTCAGTCATCTTTGCAAGAATTGGTAAATTACCAGCTGTGTCAATGCATCTGTCATTGCCAATGACTAGAATTCGAAGTTCATTCTGAAGACTACGAAGGTTTTCTAGATCTTGTTCAGTTATCTGAAGATCATTATACCTCGCTTTCATTAGCTCAACATTCTCTCTAGCACTCTTCAGAAATTTCGGGTACTCAATTGCATTATTCCATTCTGTATTCTCAGTCATACGTACCAGCTCTTTGATACGAAAGAATTCGTTGGACCTAACCAACAGTAACGATTAGTGTACAATGAATAAAAGGATTGAGGAAAAACCACTTTCACAAGCAAATTTATCTATTAGTTTCGGTCATCTATTGAGCTTTTATTTAATGATGTATCTTTAATTCAATATGGCCGAGAGCATGATTGCATATTGTGGGCTTGAGTGTTCAACATGTCCAGCTCATATCGCATGGATGACAGATGATAATGAGCTACGAAAGAAACAAGCTGTAGAGTGGGGAAGTCCAGATTATCCGTTGACTGCGAAGGACATCAATTGTGTTGGATGTAAGGTTGAGGGTGAACCAAAATTCAAATTCTGTGATGCTTGCGGTGTCAGATCATGTGCTAGTGAACGTGGCGTAAAAACATGTGCTCACTGCGAGGAATATGGTTGCGACATCCTGGAGAGCTGGCTTGCTCATGCTGGAGATAAACCAAGAGAATTGCTAGAGAAGATACGAGCAGGATTGTAGAAAATCTGTGGTCCTTATCTATGCTAGAAGGGAACTCTACATTGGAGTTGTCGCAATGAAGAGAGGTGGCGTTGCAGACCTGAAGCTGCATCCTGGCAAAGCACCGCATTGGCTAGTGAAGCGGATGATACCAATGGCTCGTGCACTATGCCAGTTCATTGTAGAGGAGTTCGGAACAGCTGAACTATTGCAACGACTCGCTGACCCCGTGTGGTTCCAAGCACTCTCCAATGTTCTTGGTTATGACTGGGATAGCTCTGGATCTACAACAGTCACTTGTGGAGTGCTTAAGACTGCACTTGACTTTGAAAGACATGGAATGTTGGGAGTTGGAGGAAAAGGAATAGCTTCCAGAAAGGTTCCTCTTCAGCTCAGAGCACTAGAGGATTATGGTCTCGACGGTGCAGGACTAGTTGATATTAGCAGGTCAGTAGCAAAAGTAGATAATGCAGCTGTTCAAGACGGATACCATCTCTATCAGCATGTGTTTTTTGTAGACTCTGAAGAGAACTGGACTGTAGTTCAACAGGGAATGGACTATGAGAGCACTGATGCAAGACGATATCACTGGTCTTCTTTTACAGCTGAAAGTTTGATAGATGAACCTCACTCAGGATTGATTTCAGGTCAAGTTAGAGATGAAGCTCTTGATATGACTTCAAAAAACTCTGTAAGTTGTAGAAAAGTCAGTGTGGATATAATAAAGGAGGACCCTGCACGCGTCAGGAGATATTTCGAGAATGTCAAATCATATGGGCAATCCACACTCATCCCTTGGATAGAGGGGGATGATCCGCCTCAAGAGTTACCATCGTATAAGGTCGTGCCAACAAGAATGGACTGGGATGCAGTGCGAAGTGCCTATGAAACTCAACCCTCTGACTATGAAGACCTTTTGTTCATGAATGGAATAGGTCCAGCCACCATAAAGGGTCTTTCATTGATATCAGAGATGATATTTGGTACACCAGCTTCTTGGGCGGATCCTGTGAGAATGTGTTTTGCCTTTGGCGGGAAGGATGGAGTACCATTTCCGGTGCCACGAAAGGAGTATGATAAAGCCATTCAGTTTATGGAACAAACCCTATGTGATTCGAAATTGGGAAGACAAGATAAGGTCTTGGCTTTGAAACGACTTCGGAATTTTGCACCACCAATTCTGTTACAAACTGTATAGTTTAACTAACTGATAGCCACCAAAGAAACATATCTGAATTTTCTTGCTAGGATGGACCACCTCCAATATCTAATTGTCGTAATGCATATGAGCAAGCCTTTGAATTATCAGTGCTGAGAGGCCACAAGGAGATTGAAGACATGATTCGGGTAGAAGACGTGTACAAAGAATTTGGTGAGGTCATAGCTGTAGACCATGTCACACTTGAAGTTCCAAAAGGCACAATTCTTGGTATGATAGGTCCTAATGGTGCAGGGAAGACCACACTGGTGCGTATGATGGTGGGCATTCTCTTGCCAACGAGTGGAACCTGTTTTGTTGAGGAAAAGCCATCATACCTCCTTACACCTGAGGAGCGTTCACATATGGGTTATATGACTCAGCAGAAAGCGCTTTACCCTGATCTCACAGCAAGAGAGAATCTCGAGTTCTTTGCGCAGAGCTATGGTATCAATGATCCTCGAGTTCAGGAAGAGCTAATAGCACACGCTGCAAAGCTGACTCAGATTGTTGACTCCCTTAATCGTCCTGTTGAGGTTTTGAGTGGGGGAACAATTCAGCGACTGAGTCTTGCTTGTGCAATTGTACACAATCCAGACATAATCTTCCTCGATGAACCTACTGTAGGCGTCAGCCCAGAACTGCGAGTGGAGTTCTGGGATTACTTTCACAAACTATCCCGTGAGGGAAAGACTATCATCATGACGACGCACTATCTTGATGAAGCGTCGAGGTGTGATGCCATTGCAATGATTTTTCAGGGCAAAATTCTAGCGCATGGTACGCCAGAAGAGATTATCAGCTCACTGCCACTTGAGAGCACTATTTCAGGCATTATAGAACCTGATGAGTCCCTACAGCTTACGAATGTTTTGAGAAGTATTGCTCCAACCGAAGTAAAGGGCAAACGGTTCACAGTGACAGCAGCTAGTGACGATGATCTCCTCAAAACATTCGAAACAATAGTCACGTCAAAGATAGCGGTGAGCAACATAGTTGTACGTCAAGCGGGTCTCGAAGAGGCGTTCACGCACTTGGTAAGGAGGAGCCAACAATGAATAAACGTGTAGACTCCCGCCGCATTAACACAATTGTAAGAAGGATCTTCAAGCAGATTCGCAGAGACCAAAGAACGCTGGGACTTATGATTATTGCACCAATCGTTGTTACAGTCCTCTTTG
>SMTZ1_10000135_pt1 | contig 86663 bp, 69 predicted proteins | sample DeeMarSWOR136_30_FD_25667 | JGI IMG/M metagenome (IMG submission 25667) | reverse complement strand
TGGGCGTGCACATCAAGGTTACCACATGTCCTGTCAGTTCTAACTCTATCTCCACTGAAACTTCCTCACGTCTCTCAAGAGCTGATAGAGCATAATTTCTGGCAACTTGATATCGCCGATCATCCGCAAATGTTCCTGAACTAAGTGGTCCACAGATTTCCAATATCAAGCGGGCGTAATATTCTCCATTTCTCCGGCTCCACTTGCGCTGGATCTCATCGGCAAACTTCTCATACTTATTAAGATCATTAACCCGCCCCGGCTTAAAAGATTTTCTCAAGGCTTTTATACGTGCCATATCTTGTTTGTACTCCTGTTTCTCCGCCTGTGATGACACACCAACGGGCCCAACCTCATTTTCTTCAAATTCCTGCTCTTGTATTTGCTGTCTCCCGGCACGTGGCCAAAATACTACCCCTATTGCCAACAAACAACACGCAAGTATCAAAAAATAAATTGTAGGTCTCTTAAATAACATTTTATACCTACCGTTGTATTTTCATTTTCTTCATTTTCGATTCGTGGCTTACTGCCACTATGTTCAACATTTTATAGTTTTTCCCGCTGTCTGTCAGGAATTTAATTATCCGTTACCAGCCTGATGTCGGATCGTTGAGTGCAGCTGAGCCTGACTGTCCGCCTTTGTTCATTGTCGCGTCTCCGTTGGCCTCAAGTACTGGGATCTGATTCTGATTGGAGCCAAAGGCGTTTCGCGTTGACGTATCATCGATATACTGTGTAGGGATGCTCCATGTGTATGTTCCTCCAGGAGCCCAAGGGTTACGACCTGACCCAGCGTGGTCCTCTGGCTCAACTCTGCATCCAGTCGTGCTGTTTCCTCCCAGGATACCTACAGGGCCATTCTGAGGGTGATTTCCCGGGGGCACGGTGATATAAATTCCCGTAGCGCCTGTTGCAGGGCAGCTGTCTTCTCCAAAAGTCAGGTACTTAAAGGAGACATATTTTGGATCCAGCCAATAGTAAAGAGCAATCCCTGCGCTTGCACTGCCGTGTATATGCCAAACGGTGTTAGGGTTCACCCGTGTCATTCGAGTTCCCGTGGGGAGAATAACGTCTTTTTGATAACCTTCCCACTCGTCTTTAGAAGGACCGGACTTAATTTTTAATTTCAACCAGACAGTTCCATCAGTCTCCTCCGCGTCATAATCAGCGGTCCCATAATCAATATTGACATTACTGACTGTACCAGGTTGGCTGTCGCTGCCCTTTGTCCATTCCAAGCCGCCTGCTTGACCTGCTGTTACCGACCAGGGATCCGTTTCAAAATCTAACTCCACCTCCTCCTCAATCCCATAATACATTGTGTGTCTGCCATCAAAGTCATCTTTGGGCTTAAAAACACCCTCAAAATCGAAGACAACTATGTTGGCTGTAATGGTATTGCAACACGTTGCTGTAACGGTTTTGTAATCGGATAAGCTCGATGAGAGGGTATTAAATGTTACCTCTGTTGTCTCACCGGTACCGGAGGCTCCTGAACTTCCGCCCCAGATTGGTTTGCCGGTGGGCCAGGAAGCACCTGACGGATCAGGTATGGCTTTGAAAGTGACGGTTGTACCTATGTAAACGTATAGTGGAAATTGAATATCGGTGTAGCCGGTATCCGGATCATCATACTGCAATTTGTCCACCTCCACGACGGTCACGGTGATGGTATTATCTCCGGGATCATAAAGACCCCACTTAGCTTCGATAACATAGTGGCCAGCACCGGAGAAATCACTAAGATAGGCCCAAGCGTCTTTATAGTGGTGAGGGGTCAATGTTGCCGTCAAGCCCGGTGGGTCACTACTTGCTATCTGCCACGCCACGTCACCATCAGGCCATTGAAATTCAATGTTGGGTCTCGCGTATAAGTTCAAAAGACCGTCAAGGCAGGTGTATACATGTCCTGTTTCGTTTGGCTCAGGTCCAACCTTTTCCACCTCCTCCACCTCTATAACGTTAACGTAGCACCGATCAACATCCTCGGGCAGGCACCAATCCTGCTCGTCATCGCGGACCCACAAGTTGAGGCAGTAATAGCCTGGGTCCCAAAACGTATAACACGGGCTTGGGCCGTATAGGGTATATAGGTATACCGAACAATCATAATAAACATCCCACTCATACAAGCCTATACCGTGCCCTCCACTGTAGGGCGGTCCATTATCAGGGTCCCAAGAACCCTCCTCAGAGCCCCACGCGCCTTCTCCGTCGAAACACACCGGCTCCCCGACACATGCACCTCGCCAGAAAGGTGTAACAATCTCAGCGATGGGAGTCTCAATGCACGCATAAGAGTCAGTGACAATAGAGCAAAGACAAGCCAGAATGACGGCACTGGATCTGGTCAAAAAACGTCTGCTCATTTGTGTCCTCCCTGATGTACCTGGTTATAGTAATTCAGCCAATTACGAGCAGATGCAGCCGCTTCAGGATAGTCGCGAAGGAGCCGCTCGTAGGCAGCTTTTATCTTCGGGTCAGCCTCAGATTCTGCAGTAACACCTGTTCTCTTGAGGTATCTGTAGGTACGGGCCACCATACACTGCGCGCGTGCTGCATAATCATGGTCAGGCCAATCATCGACTATGTTTTGATAATACTCTATGGCCTTTTCATGTTGACCCAATCGGCGGTAGCAAAGAGCCGAAAGACGGTAAGCGCGTGGGGTGCTTGGATCAGAAGGCGGCAATTCAGCTATTATTCTTTCCCATACAGCTATGGCTTTGGTGAAACAGCCTCTTGCTTCGGCGACAAGGCCGGCCTTTTCCTTGCGCAAGGCCTGCGCATAATATTCCTGCCCAATTGCAAGTATTGCTTGTGGCAGAACTGGATGGTCGTTGAAATCGGCGATTAAATTATCAATTGCCTTTGCGGCTGCGGCCTGATCACCTCTGGCGATGTCTATTCCTGCCATGCCCGCTTTCGTCCACAATGCCTGCTCGCTGGCGGGCCAGACTTCGAGAATAGTCTGGTATAGATTGAGCGCTTTGTCGTATTCGCTAACGCCGCGATAGGAACCGCCGATAAGACAGATGGCTTCCGGGAGCTGGTCGTGGTTGGCGAATTGGGTTAGCAGTTGCTCGGTGAGCGACTCGGCGGTCTCGTAATCACCCAGCTGAACACTCGTGATTGCAAGGCCCATCTTTGGCCAGAATGCTTCGGATCGGCCTACGCCTTCGGCGGCGAGTTCGTACATTTCGTGGGCCTTGTCGTGCACGTCTCTCCAGCGGTAGTTGTCCGCTATATCGCGAACAGCCTGATAAAATGACGGGTGCTCGGCATAATCTGAAACGAGCTTTGCAATGGCTGATTCTGCAGCATCGTTGTTGCGAAGATCGATATTGCAGATAGCGATGCCCATCTGCGACCACATCGCGTATTCGGAGTCGGGGTGGTTGTCGATTACGTATTGGTAAAGGTCCATGCCCTGCTTATGGTGACGTGTGCTGCGATATGCGTCCGCTATAAGGCAGGCAGCCTGAGAGAGGCGATCGTCTCCAACGAAATCAGATAATATCTGTTCGGTTAGCGCATCGGCAGTCTCGTAGTGCTTAAGACGGATACTTGTGATTGCAAGACCCATCTGTGGCCAGATGGCTTCGGAAGGGCAAATGCCGGCAACGGCGATCTGGTACATATCGCGAGCCTTCCCGTCAATGCCTCTCCAGCGGAAGTTGTCGCCGATGACGCAAACGGCGTCAGAGAAATCCGGGTGATTCGAGTAATTTGCAATGAGTTGTTCAAACGCTGCGTCTGCCTGCGGCTGATTGTCCGTGGCAATATAGAGAATGGTAAGACCCCTTTGTGCCTGAAATGCAAAGTCCGTTCCGCCATAGTCAGTCAGGATCTGTTGATAGATACCTTCTGCCTGCTCGTATTGGCCGTTCTTCGCCAAGGTCTCTGCCTGCTCGAGTTCTGCCGATGCATCTGCACGTGCTTCAGGCGTCGGAGCAACAATCGCCAAACCAAGCACAACTGAGGATACTATGAAGAGTTTCTTAGCCATTAGTCAAACCTCCTGACTACTGCGCGCGTCCATCTTGGATTTCCCAATTTCTTAACCGGCAACTTCTCAACTGCTCAGGTGTAGTCTTCCCAAAAGATGCTTCAATTCATATATTACCCCATTCTCGGCGGGCTGCAGGCAAAATCCTGGAAAAATTTCAAGAATCTCTGAGGAATTCCTGCGGGTTAACGTACGCCCTTATCATTGAGCTACTCAGCTAAACAGCGCTGCAGGGGAAATGAAATCTCCACCCTAAAACGGCCCCCTTATGTAAACCCGCTCCCCCGGCCTCGGCACCCTGAAAGGCACATAACGGTCCTTTTTCCAGTCCCACTGAAGCCATTTCAGAGAGTCATCTTCGAGCGGAACAGAAAACCTGAACAAGACCTCGGTTGGTGCGTTATCACTGTCAGTAGCGATGACTTCCGCAGACATGCGGGGCAGTTCAATTCGGTCACCATGCTGTAACGGGTGCCTTTTGCCACGGACATCGCTGAGATATCTGTAAAAGTAAACGAAATCCAAGCTGTCGCTTTGCTCACAACTCAAAAGATTGCCGGACTGCACTCGCAAAATGAGGCTGGATTCAGTGGTTCGAATAAGCTCAAGCGGCCGGAATCCAGGTGCCAGGACACGAATTGCCCGCGGCAGCGACCGTCCTTCATAAGCTCTCAAGAAAGGCACATAATTGAAAGAGATCGGATTAGGCGCATTGACTACGACCAAATCCCGGTCTTCCAATCCCTCTGGCAAGCCAATTTCCATCGTCGACTTCACATTCTTAACGAGAAAGGATGTCATAATTGGCGTTGAAACCCTCCCGATCGCAGCCATTGGCAGATGGACAATTAACAGCAATATACAAAGCGTCCATGCCGCACCTCGCCAAAGACGAGAACTCGGTAGCCAGCTTTCTCTCGTCACCAGGCCACCAATGAAGTGCGCTATCAATCCGAAAGCACCGATTGCCACAAAGAGCAGATTGCGACTCATGGGGACAGTCGCACAAATGGGAACGACCGAAAGATACATTCCCACCAGCCAGAATCGGGCCAAACGGTCCCTGCATATCAAAGGCAGCAGCACAAGCAACACAAGAACAACAAACACCATAATGATGGGCAGGTACTGTGCCTTATCTGAATCGGGGATAAAGTTGAATATGTCGGCTGGTATGCAGCTCCACTGGCCCATGAGCAGAACCGGGCCTCGCGTAATTACTGCCCAAGCGTAACGCAGCGGCTCTCGAACCGGGTCTAAATAGAAATTGCCTCCGTAAGCACCATGGCCAAGTGCATTATAGGCTATCCGCCAAATGACTATTAAGAAAACTGCCGGGGCCAGGCTGAACACCCTTCGAAGCCAGCGTCCGCGGTCGAGAGTGGCCGCATATGCAAAGAGGTAGGCGACCGTTGCAACACCAGCCTCGGCTGATAGGAGCGAGCCGAGCAGACAAAAAAACGCAACAATCGCCGCCAATACTGAACCGCGGTCGCGCCATCGATGATGAGCAAGCAGCGTAAGAATGCCGAAGAACAATGATAGAAAGATGTTCCTGTTTGCAATCCACATGGCGGGAAAATAGCTGCTATCATCCAACACGTAAAGCAGAGCTGCCAGCCCGGCTACCCAGGAATACACCATGAGCCTCCGGTAGAGGGTTGCGACCAGAAATATTGCGGCAGCGAACCAAAGAAGGTTATGCATGTGCATTAGCGCTGCCGATTTTGCAGACAGACGGTAGTCGAGCCAGTGTGTTAAGCTGCTAATCGGTCGCCAGAAGGAAACCCGCAGACCATCATACGTCCACCAAGGCAGCGCGCCATACGCCCTGAGCCTCTCAAGGTTATGGTTGGGAGCGATGGCTACGAACAGGTCGGAAACTCCCTTAGACAGATGGCCGGAGTCGTCAGGCTCTAAGCCGATATCGGACAACCGCTCGTTGAACGAAGAGGGTCCGATTAGCTCTGCTCGCTGACACAGGTCGTCATTCAGCAGCCCTGTGGTCAAAGCAGGGAGCATGATCGTAAAACCCACAATGGCCAGGATTGCTGGCAGGTGTCGGTGCTCCAGGACCCTGCGTAGAAAACTTACAATTCTGCGACCTACCATAAATGTTCTCGCTGATCTACGAACGAACGCAGCGCATGTGACTTCTGTCCAGCCACAAGCCCAAACGTTTTGTCGTCATAGTATTCAAATCGTGTACCGAACACAAGATTTGTATTTCGAACGAATAGCCGAGGGACGGAAGAAATCATCAAATGAAAAAGGCCCATAACCATTCAGATTGACTATTCTGACGACTTGCACCAGAAATAGCTTAAGGTTAATATAGTATTCAGAATATTGAGCTCAAGAATAAGACGTGTTAGGCAATAGTCAATTGGAAATGAGTCAGATCGCTAAACACATGGTCTTCATTGGTCGCGTTCAAGGTGTTGGCTTTCGCTTTACCGCCGCTCGCGTAGCGGAACGTTACGGACTAACCGGCTTTGTTCGCAACCTGCGGGACGGCACGGTTGAGATGCTCGTCCAGGGTCCTGGTGGCGATATAGATAATTGCGTGACGGATATACAGGAATCTTTCGCCGGCTATATAAGAGAAACGAAAATCGAAGAAGTTGCTTTCAACGCCCAGCACACAGACTTCAAGATTACGTTCTAAGGCTTCGCTTTTTGCGCTACTGATTTGCGCTAGTCAAAATCTGCAGCCAAACATCGTCATGTCAAAAATACTGCGATTATTCTGAAATATCATTTGACAGTCTGACTGCTTTTTGCTAATTCGTGAATATAGATGGAGCGGGAAGCACGGGTCCAAGTACCGGGTTATAAGATCAGTGTCCCGGGGCGTTAGGGCAAACGCTTCAAAAGCGTAAACGATCCTGGTTTCAGGAGCGCCTATCTTATTGTGCCCCGCTCCATTTCATTTTATGTCTACCGGCTGGTTCTACATGCGTATCGTTGCGCTGCACAATGCTGGTTTAATGCGCAACAGAAATACGCTATTGCAAGGATAGTCGAGCAATCCCTCCGCAAGTCAAAGCCAGACTAATCCCCTGCCTCTGTCTACACTCCCTTTTGTGGGTCTATTCCCCAAGGTGTCGGATGACGCCGTATCTCCGAGGTACAACCAAATCTGCCTTTCTTTCTGGCTGGTCTTCTTTTGGCTTATAATTGACATCCATGATTTCGACAAACTCCGCGGTATACTCCTTCAGCACACCGCAATACTCAAATATCTTATCACCTTTTATCAGCTCAAGTACAACCCTGTGACCGATGTACCGTTCCAATAAAGGCTCGAAAGAGGTGCCCACGGAACCCATCAGCTCTTGCTTCATCTGGGAGACATATTTATCTTGAGAAGTCAGCATCTTGCCCGCAGGAGTGGCTTTTTTAGCCTGACTGATCAAGAGATTCACTATCTCCACCACTGAATCCCTTACGGTCTTGAAAATGTTCTTTACTTTTCTTTTCAGCCTTCGCACTGACCTGGGATGATAAGTCCTTTTCAATTCCTTCTCTCTCTTCTTTTTGTTGCTTTCGTTTAGCTCATCATGGAAACGAATTACAGCACCGATGTTAGGATATTCGTATTTGTATAGAATGTAGCTCGCCTCATCGTGCCCATCCTGGTCTTTATGTTTCTGTGGGTAAATAAACTCAAGCCCGGTATTTTCGACCCTTAGTTTGCCCCAGACTATCCTGCCGGATGTCTCTTCAAGCGTCACCATGTTATGCTCAAAGTCTCGGAGGCATTTATCTCTGCTTTTTCGCCGGACAAAAGCTGCAACTGCTGCAGCAAACACTATAAAGATTAAGGTTATGGTCGTATATGGTACACTCTCAGCAAACACATAAGCTAACATACACTCTCCTTAAAACGATGTCGAAAGCTTTGTATAACGTTGGCACGATCTTAGTATTTGCCGGAGCAAAGCGTCGTGTACTTGCGGATCGTGCCGGCAGATAGGGTTTCTAAACCTGCGCCAGTATAACCGTGTAGTTCTTGCCACAAAAAATCCCGTCAAAAAGGTTCCTGATATTCTCACAATCTCTGCACCCGGCACTTTTTTGGCCGCCGCAATATAGACACCAGCTGCCCAAAGGGATTTCTCATCCGAAAGCGTAAGAGGTTCAGGCCCCAGATCCATCAAGTTCGCGTCAAAGAAGCTCTTACACATCAGCCCTTCTTCTGCAATGCCGTGGGCTGCGCCAAGCACAAGCAGCGTCGGCCAACCTTTACCCCAGTGATGCGTCGGCTTGCGGACCAATATAGCACCGCCACCGTAGAGTATGGCCAGCATGACAAAACCGACCGGATTGAAGAACTCCATGGGCGCTGCTGAGCCGCTTAATAGCTCGCCAATCATCGGCGATAAAAAAAATAGCAGCAATGCTGGAGATGAAAGCTTGCTCTTCTTCATGAATGAGGAGTTTCTTTTTTTTTCGATTTGCGCCGCTGTCGAACGCCTATTCTATCAGAACAGCCGTACCTTTGGCAGAGGCCATCAAAAGCGATTTGCGTTTGGAACCGATGTTATCGTAGTCCAAACTGAAACCAACGATGGCGTTTGCGCCCAATTTCTTCGCCTCTTCTTTAGCTTCAGCAATAGCCTCAGCTTGCATCGCTTTCATAACTTCCTGATACGAGCCAGAGCGCCCGCCGAAGATGTCACGAAATGATGTAAAGAAATCACGGACAATATTGATAGCCCGAACATTCCGAGCTATCACGATACCCTTATATTCCTTAATTTTGATCCCATCCAGAATAGGCGTCGTAAAGATTTGAACATCTGCCATTATAGTTCACCTCCTTTCATTCTTCATAATATTATTTCTCAATACGCTTGATATAAACTGCCAACTCGTTACCGATACCGCGAGGTTTACTCCAGGTTTGGTCTCCCGCATGGACGCGCACCCTCGGTTGCGTGACCTGCTTTCCCGTTGCACAGTCAAACCAACGGAACTCGTAGGTTCCCGCCATCATGTCCTTCAGCCCAATCTTGCCTCGCTGCTCTGGTGAGTAAGCAATGTAACTGTCACCTGGCAGCGCCAGCACATATTCAGTACCGCCGTATCTCAGCTCGTCGTGGGGCGACATTGTATGAAAACTTGTGGACTCAAAAAAACACACCAGCCGTCCACAGTCTTCAAGATCGCTTTTCGCAGTCGTCGCAATATCCATCCCAAGGATCATTACATAAGCACCGCCCATCGCGCAGGCCCAGCTCTTCTTGCGTGCATCTTCGCCGGTCCCAAAATCCGCCGCCTCAGACATGTTGAGACTGTACCTTCCCCTCGCTCGTTTCCAGGCATCGACCACGCCCTTATGCAGAGCATCCGCACTTGACACATTATACTGGATGGCAAATTGGCCAATGTTCGGCTCATCTGCGAATTCTGAGAAATCCAGCCCATGATGTTTGTGCACCGCTATCACATGGGCATAATCATCGGCCGAGCTAATCACCGCTGCGACGTTTCTAACCCGCTCGGCGCTGAAGGCCTCACTGTATTCCTCCGCAACACACCATATCAGGTTCTCATGGTGCTCAAACGTATCCACAATTTTGTGGATAGAATCTCGTTCTTGTTTGACTACCTTGTCGCCCGTATTCCAGACCCGCGCACTGTCGTCATATAAAAAGAAATAGACGACGATGCCGTTCTTATCCATTTCTGTAAACCACTGTTCCCATTGTGCGAGCGTCTTTGCATTGAGACCTTTACTGGGATCGTTATTTACAAATGGATTATGTGTCTTGTCTCCATCCCCGCCGTGCGACCGCACCGCCATAAGATAAATGCAGTTGGCGCCGGTTCCTTTTAACTTGTTAATCAGCGCGATTTGGTCTCCGTCGCGAGTCCCATCCGGATTTAGTCTGCCGCGATAAAGGAAATCCTCAGGGTCGCCCGGCCCGCACATGAAAAATGGGCCACCACCCTTGCGTTTAAGCCACTGAGGATGGTCGGGATCGACAACAATATGACCGTATCGGGATTCAGACCCTACGACGGAATCCTTGACCGGCTTGTCTGGCCCGCGGCTATTACCAAACCTACCGACAGCAATCGCCCAATCGGAACGGTAGGGTGCGTTCCATGCGTGCTCTTTGCCGCCGAGCATCCCCAGGTCGATTTCCTCATATTCTTTTTTCGTGTCCACAGCAACGCCCGGCTGGGCCTGAGCCATGCCGGACAGGTCCATGCGAATCCACGAAGTGTCTTGCTTGTAGAAAACGTAGTCAGTATTTGAAGCAACTCGAAGCACATAACCAGCAGTCGTTAGATTGTTAGCCCGCTGCATGTCGGGCATGAATCGATTCCTCGTATGCCAGAATCTGTAATGAGCACGAAGCTGCTCGGGATTCGGATAGGGATGCGGGCTTGTGGGGTAAAAGCCAAAAAAGCCGCCCATCCCACCAGCCATCGATTCCCACCAGAGCAGTCGCCTCGTTCCATCCATATCAAGGTCGAAACCGGAACGCTTGTAGCTGTGCCGCTCTTCGTACAAATGAGGCCGTCGCAGGTCGCCATCCAGGTCTTCCGCGATCTCTCGATAATCCTTCGGCCCATGCGATGTCGTAGTCAAGGGGACACTACGTCCGAATCCATCGTACGAATTTACGTTGTAAGGCCCTTCGAGTCGGTATCCCCTTGCGCTCAAAAGATGCTGCCACCCAAAATGTTCGTGCAGAAAATCCGCCCAGCTATTTAACTGCTCTGTATTCGTCCACTCGTGTAGGTCGAACCCATATCCCATACTCCAACCCGGCAAAGGCCCAAGACGTGCCGCAATATAACGCTGCAAACATCTATCAACCTTTCCGTTGATACCACCTGGAACGCCTATCGGCGTCCATTCGCGAGACTCATCACCCCACGCCCAGATATGAACCCGCCCCCCCAATTGGTGAACGGTAGTGATGATCTTTTCAAGCAACCTGAAGGTCAAAGGGTCCGGATTTTCGCTGCTGTGTTCGCTATGTTTCTTCGCACCAAACTTGAACCAATTGTTGTTCACATGAACAAATATGATCTCAAACCCGTTGGCCAAAGCTTCTTCAAAATAGGCCTTGGTCGTACTTCCCACTTTCTCCAAATCGACACTAAACTCATCCAAGAAGGCGCTGAATTTAAGCCTGCTCATGTACACATTGAAGATGTATCCTTGCAGGTCCGAACCATTCCTCGCCTGAACTGCAAATTTGTTTCCGACATTTGTAAGAAAACCCTTGATCTTAGGGTCGGGATTCTCCGTGACACTAACGATGCCCCGACGGCCGTCTAACGCTGGAATGTCACTTTTTGTTGCAAAATTCCAGTCGCCAGCCTGTGTTCCTGTAAAGCGAAACTTCCAGGTCTTATTGCCGTCGTAAAACATCTCCGTAGTGCGTCTTTCACCACTGCCCTGGTGACTGAACGTCACTGTCGCTAAGACACCAAAAGGACCGCCGGAATACGAAACGCCTTTGATGCCCCACTCAACGTACTTCCACATAACCGCCGTCTTGCTTCCAAAATCCTTCCCCCGCCCTTCAGCTCTTGCACGATCTCGCTGTCGCTGTCTCTCCGCCGTACTTTTTGGATTCGAAGCAGTCGCTTCCACCAACAGCTTCAGTGCGTGGTTGACCATCTCGTTGCCCTCGACCTTGGTGTCGTTCCAGCTCACTATCAAATCCAGGCTCGGCATGACAACCATAGCTCGTATGTCCCCGTGACCGAAGCAGCCGAACGCGTCATCTGGAACATCAGGCCAGTTGCGCTTCCCATCACGCCCGAGACCGTTTACCCACCAGGCAAAGCTATAACTGCCATTGTGGTCGCACTGGTTGTTACCACCACCGATCGAACGCTGGCCCGGTATCATCTCCGCGGACTTGCCTTTTGTGCGGGGCATCGAGGCAGGTAGTGGTGACGTCACGGCCAAAGTTGTATTATTGGCACTTATAAGCTGTTTGCCCTGCCATTTGCCTTTGTGCAAATAGAGCAACCCAAAACGAGCAAAGTCACGCGGCGAAATCGCCAACCGGCCGGGCCGATTGCCCGTGCCGAAGGCCATAAAAGTCGGATTGTCCTGACACTGTATAAGATCGGTAAGCTTGGGATGCAGAATGTCACCGTCCACCTTCTTCCAAGCGGACCCGTAAACCTTCACAAACAAGGTATCGAAAAATAGCGCCATATTGTAGTCGCTGTAATCAAAGGCTGTACCCGGCTGCTCCTGCACTCCGTAGCATGAAATTTGGTTACACAGATGGCACCAGGTAATCTTACGATCCTTGAGGTCGAGCTTTCCGTTCAGTGAATTAAGTCTCGGCTCAACTCTGCTGACCGGCTCATCTATATTCTTTAGCCTGTTTTCTTCAACAGCTTTGAGCAGGAAATGCGTGTAGACAGGCTTTACTGCTGATGCAACATCTTCTCGCTTGCTGGCATCGCCCCAGGCATAGACCATATAACCATGGCGCACCACGCACCCAAACCCACCAGCATAATCGCTCAATGCTTTTAATTTCTTTGCATCCAAGCCAACTTCACTGGGTGTTTTGATCTGCCATTTCTTGCCCGGATACAAGAAGCTTCGTTCGTCCGCCCTTGTCTGACAGACTCCCAGACACACACTGCCTATCAGGACCAGCAAGAAAGCATTCGGTGGTTTCATCTGGACTGTCCCCTTAGTTGTTCATCTACTTTTAGACACTCAACGTAGGTGGTTTATCCTTCGTCTTGGGTGGTCAATGTACGTCTATTGGTGTCCCTGCCTTTGGCTCACTTATCATCTTGAGAATTTTGCGCTTGGTGCCTTCAAAGCTCAGCTCGTCCAGCCTCTGAAGAATCACCCCTTCCGCCGCAAAACCAAAAGCTGGGTTCCCTATCAGTGTCACAAGAACATCTTCTTTTGCCGAATCGAACGATAAGCTGTCAAACACAGCCCCAGCAAGATACGCCTGCGCAGCGTCACTCAGTCCCACCCGTGTAGCGATTCTTTTGTACCCTTGGTGCCTGTCCGAGTCAAAGGACAGCCTGCTTACAGCATCTATCTCATAAATTGTCTCGTCAGCCGTCGGGTACTCTCGGCGTACATCATCAGGACGCTTACTTTCGTCGGTAATAATCAAGGCACAGCCCCCGATGCACACTAACGCCGCGACGAGTCCTACAAGCCAAAGACCGTTTCTCATCGATTTATCCCTTCGATTTGTATCCTCGGTTCTTGTGACATCATTTACACTTCTTTAGCAGCAGAATACCAAACCGCACTCGCTTCGTCAAATGCCATTCACACAAGCCAAATACAAATACGACTTGCTGCTGTTTGCTAATCCGGCTATTCTTAGGACCGCCAAGGCGTGCTGCTGGCTCGCTGAGAAGTGTCTTTTGCAGGACGTTCGGAAAGGAATTGATGGTGGCAAATACTCTCGCTCTGGCTTATCACAACCTTTCGGTTATGCTCGATTCCGGCGTGCCAATCTTGCGTTCGCTAAATACCGTTGCCTCAGGCTTAGACCCAAGACTGCGGACCACTTTTCTCAAATTGGCCGACACCGTCTCACAGGGGAACCCCCTGGCAGAATCAATGGCCCAGAGCCCAAGAATATTTGACCCGCTGGACGTAATGCTCATCGACGCCGCAGAAGAATCCGGCAATTTGCCCCAGGCATTCGCCCTCCTATCGAAGTGGCATGAATTCTCCGCCCGTATCACAAGAAAAATGCTGTCGGCAATGATATTGCCCTTGCTTCTCATACACATCACCGCCTTTATCGCCCCCGTGCCAAGTCTTGCTCTTGGCGACTGGCAAATAACGCCTTACCTTTTCACAGTGATGATGATCATTCTATTGTTCGATTTGCCGGCCGTAGCCATCTTTGCCATTGTCCGGCTGACGCCGAAGACCGGCCTCGCTCGCAGAGTGCTCGACCGCCTTACGCTAAGAATACCCGTTCTGGGCCGGGCAGTGTACAAACTTGCCCTCAGCCGTTATTGCTGGGCCTTCCACATGCTGTGTAAAGCGGGCCTACCCGTCACCGACTGTGCCGAAAAGGCAGCCTCAGTGACAGCCAATGCCGTTGTAGCAGACCTGTTCGAACCTGCCGCCGCAAGCGCAAAGGCCGGCAATCCGGTCTCCGACGGATTCTCCCAGAACCTGCCGACCGAATTTCGGGACGTCTGGCGCATCGGCGAAGAGACCGGCCAGCTCGACGATGTCACAAAACGCCTTGCCGACAGTACCGGCGAACAGGCCGAGTTCTGGTTCAACGAATTTGCCCGCTGGTTTCCACGGTTTGTCTACCTGCTTGTTTGTCTTGTGATGATTTATTATATCTTCAAGAATTTCTCCAAGATAATGACCGCAGCACCCTGACATCCAACCAACAGCCAGTTCAACAAAACAGCAATCCCCCCCGCTCCGTTGGGCCGGACTTCTGACTTGTAGCTACAGCGCCAATCTGATACCCTACTCAAAAATAATGGCAGCACAATAGATGAGCAAAGCTTAGGCAATAACTGCCGCTTTGCCGCAAATATTCCAGAGAACGCCGGGGCACAAGGCATGGCCAAAAAAATCGTCGCTATCGTCGGAACCTACCGTAAGGCCAGAGTAATCGACACCGCAGTCTCTGAGATTCTAAAGGGCGCCGAGGCCCATGGCGCCCAGACCAGCAAGATCTACCTCATCGATAAGCATATCGAGTTTTGCCGCAACTGCAGAAAGTGCACACAAGAAAAAGACGTCGGCCGCAGAGCCAAATGCGCCCACGACGACGATATGGACCAGATTCTGCAGGAAATCGACAGTGCTGACGGCCTGGTACTCGCTTCGCCGACGAACTTCTTCAACGTCACAGCCGTAACCAGACGTTTTACCGAAAGATTGCTGCCCTATGTCTACTGGCCCTGGGCAGCGAAAATGGGCCCGAAATTGCGAATCACCAAACCCGACAAAAAGGCAGTCATTGTCACCTCAACCGCCTGCCCCGCCTGGCTGGCCAGAATCTTTATTCGCGGCCCCTTGAAAGCCCTCAAGATAATAGCCAAATGCGTCGGCGCCAAGGTAGCGCAGACGTTGTATTTCGGCCACGTCGCCCAAACCCCGGACTCCACACTCGACCAAAAGAGTCTTGCCAAGGCCTACCAAGCAGGCGAAAAACTCGCCTCCTAACCCGATCCAAATAAATCACTGCCGCCCCCGCTCTGGCGGAAAGCGACCTCATGGTCATTCCGAGCTTGTCCCTTAGGGGCTTGCCCCCCCGAGGGGCGCAGCCGAGAAATCTATTGGAAGATTGTCATTCCGTGCTTGACACGGAATCTACAATTTGTCGTGTCATTCTGAGCGCAGCGAAGAATCTCTCCCTCGGACAAATCTAATGACTCCCGCACAACTCAAGACTCAGCACTAAAAACTAAGAACCAATTTCCCTTTGCCCCTCACCTCTCCGCCACTCTCGTGCCCTCCTTCTCGACAACTTATTGCCAAGTCTATCCTCCGCCTGCCCCCAACGAATTAGGCCACTCCTGTAGATACGTGTGTGGTCCTCCGGGCGGCTTATCCCTCTCGTATTCTCACCCACAAATGGCGGGAAGAACAACATATACTCCGGCCGGATCCCTTCAAAGTACTCTTCCTTAACCACGTAGACCTACCTCTTACGCCGCGAGCCCGTGGACCGTCACTCTCTCGAATGGACTACAAAGATAATATCCGACGTTACTACGTATTCGCTCCCACCCCACTCAAATGAAACCTCGAAACCGGGAGCCTCAGCCGCATCATCAAGGTGAGAGTGAATCCTCTTAACGAGTAAAGGCTTTGCCCTTTTCAGTTTCCAAGAGTCGAAGAAATTGTCACGGTCCACCAGCACCAAGAATAGTCTATTCGAGGCATCAAACCTCCGAACCCCTTGATTCTCGTAGAGCCACCTTATCAGTCCACCTGGATTCCTCATGGCTGACTCAAGATACTCCATTCTCTTCTTCTCCAAGTCTCCAATCAACTGTGACGCATCTTCTGACGGATGGTCACGTACCTTTGCCCACAGATCTTCCCTTAGTCTGGCTTGTGGAAGCCTCGGATCGAAGTGTATTGAATTCTCCCGACAAAACCGCCTGAGCAGCGTAATCTCCGGCCTCAAAGCATCGTCTCTTCGTCTTTCATAGACAAAACCCTCGGGCATATAGGTGACCTTTAAGTCAAACGGAACGTCTTTGAAAAAGAAGTCGATTTTCTTTATTAGGCCAACCGCTGGAAGTATCGCGGCGTGGTCCCGAAATATGTCCTCGATTATCCTCGAGGTCCAATGGTTGTACCAAGAACAGAGAACGTAACCTCTCATGCTGTGATGAAGTTCATTTTCGATACAATCGCAAAGTCGGTTGTACGATTTTATCTTCTTCACGTAGTTGTCGACTATGGTTCTCTCCAGACTATTTTGGTGAAGCCCGCCCCAATCGAAGACGTTTATCCGATAGAGTTCACTTACGAGTTCATCTTCCCCTTCTCGACGCTCCGCCCTTTCCTCGGAATATATGGCATTTATGGTTTGCTCTATCTGCTCAATCGTAATGTCTGACTCATACAGAAAACGAAACAATCTCTCGCCCCGTAGCTCTGGATGTGTTAAGCGACAGTCTCTTGCCAACCTCTCCATACACTCCCTCCTCGACAGTGAACGGAGTTTCAGGAAACGCAAGCCGTCAACATCCTGAGATAGCTCTCTTATCTCATCATCCCTGAATTGTCTCTTCGCTTCTTCGAAAGTATATGGCATAGTCACTTTCCCCCTGATGGCAAACACCCCGACCATCCGTCCAACTCAACTAACCGCTTCCAACGATTCCCACTTTCTCGACCATCAGAGCACTTCTCGTATACCAGAACGTAATCATATTTCAAGGCTCCCTTCCTGTTATCCTGAACCACGGACCTCGCTGAGTACGACATTGGGAAGCAGCCCCTGAATCTGATTGAGTTTGATTTTTTCTGAAGCGCTTTGAGATATGTCCAACTCTCTGAATCGTAGGCGTTGAATAGAATGGCCATTATCCCTCCCTCGCACAAAACGCAGGTAGCATCAACGAAGAATTCTTCCATTTCCTTGGCATAAGTATTTTTCCCCTTGTTCCTTTCTCGTGCGTTCGACACGACGATCTCATGCTCGAACGATGCTTCTTGCCCCAAGATTGCATTCCATAACTCGCTCAGTTCCAGGTAAGGTATCCGATCACTGTGCGGTGGATCTGTAAGTATAAGTGACACCGAGCCTGCCGGCAGAGTTTGCAGGACACGTCTTGCGTCATCCTTGACGAAGGCCACTTCCGCCCTCGACTGCACGACATCGGAGCACCTCCCGGCAAGCTTAACCTGGTTTCCTAAATGAACGTCCTTCAGTGCCTTCGTTAACTTTCTGGCTCTATTGCGGAAACAGTTCCAAACGTTTATCTCAAAGTGCACTTTTGGCCGCCAGTAGCCAACGACCCAACTACCGACAGATATCCCCGCTTGAATCTCACCGCTGGTCTTGCCCCTGTTACTTACAGCGAAAACCATATTCGACATTTGTCCAGAAGCCGCCGTCAGTGTCAAAAGAAGCGCAGCTCTCACATGCCCTGGCTGTTTTTTGATTGATTCCAGAATAATGTCAATGTTCCGAAGTGCGCGACCTGTAAACAGGTCACTAATAGTCATTTCAGGTGAAGCATTTATTCGTGAGTTGGTGAAGAATCTCAAGCTCCTCATGTATTTGGTCCTGTAGCCTGAGAAGCACGCGAACAATTCCAGGTCCTGACTTCCCGGCTTGAATTCCCGTTTTCGTCTCCCGTTCACCACCCACACACATTTCAGCTCGTTGTCCTCCCACAGGTAATGTGTTGCAACATCTCCAGTCACCGCCTTGTAACTTTCATCAATCCGTGACTTAACATCTGTTTCCATCCGCTTGACGGCTCTTGAGAAATCTTCTTGGCTGGGAGGACTGACAAACAGTTTTGACAACTCTATCGCAATAGGATTGATATCAATCCCGATAAACCTTCGGTTTCTTTGGATAGCTTCCCTTCCGACTAGACCACAGCCAACAAAAGGGTCCAGAACCAACTCCCGTTCCACCGTTAGGTTTTCAATAAGGTAACATAAGCATTCAACTGGTTTCTTTCCCCAATACTTGTGAAAAGCCGCCAAGCCAGCATAGCCTTTTGGTTTGGTTACGTCTAATCGACTCACTCTTGGCTTCCCAATCTCGAACAATACTCCCTGTTCCATCTATGCTCCTTCACTCAATCGCGTCCACATTCATCCTTATGCACAGGGTTTCCTACGAATCGTTCTATTCCTTACGACCTCATTATACATTCGTCAAAGTGATACTCAATACCTGGCGCTCAGGTTTAATTCCTTCTTCCTGGGCGATCCCAACATAGCCCGTGCCCTGCAGGCCATCCGCTGCTTCGCCTCATTCGTCGCTCCAATTGTGCCCGCCGCCACCTCGATCCACCTTTTTTACACTGGCCGATGCGTATGCTGTGTTCATCTCAGCTATATACCAACTGAACAGCTCCTCCGCTATCGCAGCCCCTTCCCTTTTACTTCACTGCCTCAGCCGCTCTGTCCCAGACCGCGCCACAGTCCTTCTTGAGTTATTCTACCTCCCGAATCCCACAAAGAAACCAGAATTGTTTCGCCCTTCCCGAAACTGTCCCGCCCTGAGCTGGGTCGAAGGGCCAGCCGAAGGAACCAATCTCTAATCTTCAATCCACTCCCAAATCCGCGTCCTTTCCTGCTAATCCGTGTCAATCTGTGTAAATCCCTGTAAATTCCTGCCAACTTGTGCCCAAAAACCGGGTATTCTTGTCAACTTGTGCCTGCGAAAGCGGGTATTCGTGCTCATTCGTGGTTAAATCAGTGCAACTTCTGCCTCCGCCAGATGCCTGTGCATTCTCATTTTGCCTCTCCCCTTTTCACTTCTCCCTTTTCCCTTTTCACTTTTCCCTTCCCTCCTCACCTCTGTCGCTTGTTTTTCTCATCATTTATTGGATTTTTGTTGAAAAAACGGCAATTTTTGGTATAATATTAACCGCCATAGAGATGGCAGATTAGTGGAGAACCGCACGTCTTTGTATCAGCAGATACACGCAAAAAATCATCGTTAGGCAATAGCTATGGACTATTGGCCACTGTTAACTGGCAACCGGCAACTGTCTTCTACAATTGTCGAGGACGCTCTACAAATTGGCCCTTTTTTGCAAAACAAACCCAATTTCAAAATAGGCAAAATGAACGCAAATGTTTATTATACAAAGGTATATGGCAATGAGACCGCCTACAGGCGGGGGAAAAACAAACCCAATACAAAGCCAAACAAAGCCAATTTCCAAGAAGCCAAAATCAACATAACCCTCTGTCCGACAGGAAATTACCAAAATCAGCCCCTCCGGCCACTTCCGGAGAACAAACCCAAACAAACCCAATTTCAAAAATCCCTTGACGCATGGCGCTTTTCAGCTAAACTCCGGCCAAGTTCCTACTTTTTCGCGAAAGCGAGGGAAGAATGATAAAATCCGAGCCCATTTTCAAAGCTGATAAAGCACTTCGGCTCGGCGGACCGGGCCTTGGATGCCTCGGTCAGTGAGCTCGCCAAAATAGATGGGATAGGCTACAAGACCGCTGAACAAATTGCCGTAACCCGCGACAAATTCGATACTACCCACGAGCTGGAGCTGGCTGAAAAGCTCGGCATCTGGATTATCAATCTGCAGGACAAGCGTTATCCGCCCGTTTTGAAGCAGATTTACGACCCCCCACCGGTCTTGTATATAAAGGGCAATTTGAGCCGACGCGATAATTTGGCGATTTCAATAGTCGGCACCCGGCGTTGCAGCTTATATGGCCAGGAGCAAGCCTCCCGCCTGGCCCATTTTTTAGGCTCAGCCGGCTTTACCATCATCTCTGGCATGGCCCGTGGCATAGACACCGCCGCACACCAGGGGGCACTCGCCGCAAAAGGCCGAACAATCGCAGTGCAAGGTTGCGGCCTTGCAAATATCTTCCCGCCGGAGAACAAGAGGCTATTTCAACTGATAGCCGAATCGGGAGCTTGTATCAGCGAATTGCCGCTCGAGTACGAGCCCTTGTCGGAGAACTTTCCGCCCCGCAACCGAATAATAGCGGGATTGTCACTGGGGACGATCATCATCGAAGCGCCGCTGAGGTCAGGAGCGTTGATTACTGCAAGGGCCGCACTGGAGAACAATCGAGAGGTAATGGCCGTGCCGGGCAAAATCGACTCGCCACTAAGTAGAGGCGCCCATCAACTAATAAAACAGGGCGCCAAGCTGGTCGAGTCCATTGAGGATGTGATGGAAGCTCTCGGCTATGTCGGCGAGCAGTTGCGTGCCCATGCCGCCGCAGCCACAGCGGAGGCCTCTAAGAAGATCGAGACGCCTTTGTTCGATGCAAGTCAGTTCAATCTAAGTGAAAGCGAAAAAACGATTTACGACTCTCTGAGCAAGGAGCCATTGCACGTAGACCAGATAATCGCCGAGACGAATTTGCCGCCGGGCACTATAAACGCAGGCTTGATATCACTTCGGCTGAAGGGACTAATAAAGCAACTACCAGGCAATTTGTTCCTGCGAAATTAGCTCTGCTTGCTGTTGTGAATCGTGAGGATGCCGGCGTAGACAAAGTCAGGGAGTATGTCGAGCATGGGCAAACTGAAGACGTTACAATTGAGACTTCCGGGTAAAATCCTTGTAGGCCCGTTTTTGGATCAGATTTGGATGTGTTTGTCAGAGCAAGGCCATAGTACAAACCCAGCTGTAATGGTTGAAACGAATCGATTCTCGCGAGGGCCTCAATGACAACAACAAGGTCAAAATTTGACACTAAGGAGACAACATTCAAATCGCATGCAACTCAAGGCAGTAACAGCTGAATGACCGTCAAAAACAGAAACGGACACACAACACAAATGGCCGACCAATACCCTCATCTGCAAATCATGGGCGAGGGTGCCATTTTTTGCTGAGGACATAAAGGCACAATCCATTTATAATCGTGCTTTGTGGGTACAAGTATTAGAAAACAAAAGACAGCTTACCTTTATGCCTTCGTAGCCATCTTCTTTTGGTCTACTATTGCCTCGGCTTTCAAAATTTCTTTGCGTTATCTGGACGTCTTGCCGCTTCTTCTCTATGCCTCAATCGTCTCAACCGTTGCTCTGTTTGCATACTTACTGTTTATGGGAAAACTAAGTTTGCTCAGCGCGCTCTCACGAGAAGATTACTTGCGTTCTGCTCTGCTGGGATTTCTCAATCCATTTCTCTATTATGTTATCCTGATTAAGGCATACTCAATACTCCCTGCTCAGGAAGCCCAGCCGATAAATTTTATATGGCCAATCATGCTTGTTCTGCTGTCGATACCTTTGTTGAAGCAGCAAATCAGGCTGAGGACTATTCTGGCGATAACTATCAGCTTCTTCGGGGTCTTTATTGTTGCCACTCGAGGGGACATTTTAGGATTCAAGTTTACGAGCACCGCCGGAGTTTCATTAGCGCTGGGCAGTACCATAATATGGGCGCTATTCTGGATTTATAATGTAAGAGACGAGCGAGATGAAGCAGTCAGATTATTTCTCAACTTTATGTTTGGCTCCTTCTTCGTGTTTCTATTCGCGCTGGTCTTTGGGAGAATAAAAGTCCCAAACCTAAAGGGTATTGTTGGAGCTGTCTATATTGGCCTGTTCGAAATGGGGATCACGTTCTTAGCCTGGCTCAAGGCGCTAAAGCTGGCCAAAACAACCGCGCATGTCGCGAGCTTGATCTACTTAGCCCCTTTTCTTTCTCTTGTGGTGATTTCTTACGCGGTCCCGGAAAGGATCGTTCCTTCAACAATAGTAGGTTTGGTTTTCATCGTGGGTGGCATAGTATTGCAGAAACTCTGGGGATAACGCCATTGCAGCCTATATGGATGTGGTGGCAAATACTTGTGACATGGAATGGCTTTAGGGGACGGACTCTGATATTGTGACCCGTCGACGGTGAGGCGTGAAAATGTGTAGAAACGGAGGTACGTGCAATGACAGCGAGCAGACGATGTTTGTTGATTGCCTGTGCCATGGCGGCACTTGCGGTATGTTGGGCCGCCTTGGGAAAACAGGCTAAAGGTAAAGCGTCAAATAATACCGAGATGGAAGCAAGAATCTTGAGGGTACTTGAGGACATGTACCGGAGGCAGCAGCAAGGTATGTGGAATATCACACCTGAGGATGGAAAACTGCTGCGAGTGCTCACCGAAGCGGTTGGTGCCAAGAACGTTGTGGAAATCGGCACGTCCAATGGATACTCAGCGATTTGGCTATGCCTGGCCCTGCGAAGCACAGGTGGCAAGTTGACTACCCACGAAATCGATGCTCGCCGGACATCGTTGGCACGCGCGAACTTCAGGCGCGCCGGTGTCAATGATATCGTCACACTCATCGAGGGGGACGCTCACAAGACGGTCACAAAACTCAAAGAGCCGATTGACATCCTTTTCCTCGACGCAGACCAAAGCGGCAACCTCGATTACCTGAACAAGCTTTTGCCGCTCGTGCGCCCAGGTGGACTTATCCTGGCCCACAACACCACCGACCTGGAAAGCCTAATGCGGGATTACCTCGAGGCTGTCACCACGAACCCGGACCTCGAAACGGTATTCTTGCACAAGCACGACCGGGGTATAGGCGTGACACTCAAGAAGCGTCAATAAGCGTAGCGCAACATCGCGGGTCCACAGAGCCACCGAGATTGATTGCCATACTTAACAGTGCGACGCATGACAATCGGAATGATTGAACTTGATTTTGCGGCAAGAGTCGGTGCCAAATATGGCTCAATCCGGCTGGCTACGTAGCCGCATTTATGAGTGAATGTGTCCCCGTTTTTGTTAGTAGAAGGGCATTGAGCAGAGTCAGAATTTAGTTTTGGCAATTATAGCCCGGCCATCTCCAAAACAGTGGCTACATGGCGCTCCCAGCCCAAAGACATGATATGAACACCCTGGCACAAATCCTTCAGCTCTTTAATCAGACGAGCAGAGATCTCGAGGCTTTTTCCAACCCTTTTCTCTTTTGGCACGCTGGCCAACTCATCAATGATTGTATCGGGTACATGAATCCCTGCAATATTTGCATTCATGAACTTGGCCATAGCTGCCGATTTTAGGAACACTATTCCCGCCATGACGGGGACATCCAGGTGCTTTACCGTCTTCATGAAACTCGCAAATTTATCCACTTCATAGACTGCCTGGGTCTGGAAGAACTCTGCGCCGGCGGCGACCTTCTTCTCCATCTTGGCGAGCTGTGGCTCCAAAGGCTCCGCACCCGGATTGACCGCTGCCCCAAGGCAAAATTCTGGCGCCCGGCCTTCGAGTTCGTTGCCCGCCATGTCTTTGCCAGCCATTAGCTCCCTAACTGCAGATAGCAGTTGCACCGAATCCAGGTCAAAGACAGGCATTGCCTGGGGGTGATCACCCAGCTTTGGATGGTCGCCGGTGAGACACAGTAAGTTCTCAATGCCTAATACGGCAGCGCTTAAGACATCCGACTGCAAGCCGAGACGGTTGCGGTCCCTGCAGGTAAGCTGCATAATAGGCTCAAGGCCTCTGTCCTTTAGAAGGCGACAGGTGGCCAACGAGCCGACCCTCATCACAGAACTCTGTAAATCAGTGACATTGAAGGCGTCAACCTTGCCTTTTAAGGGTACCAATTCATCTATCAGCTTGTGTACCTCTATGCCTTTGGGTGGCCCAACCTCACAAGTGACCGCACATTTGCTTTTTTTGAAACAATCCAGAAGTTTCATATCCTAAGCGCCTCCCTATCTCGTTTTAGTTCTCTACGTCATAAAAAGAGGTCTTGCGCAACTCGACTGATGGTAGCATCTTGCTGTGGTCTCGGGCATCGTGCCTTCTTTTGAGGTTTTCCAGACGTCCGATCTTCTGCAGCCGTTCGTAGATCAACTGCCAACCGCAGTCTTTTTCACCGTCCACCTCGCATTTGCCATCCTGAGCGCCGCCACAAGGCCCATTGAGCAAACTCTTGGCACAGAAAGTAATCGGACAAATGCCACCGGTATAATCCAAGGCGCAATCGCCACATGCCTGGCACCGCTCATCCGACGGCCAGAGTCCCTGCAGACCACCCACCGACACTGTGTTGGCAGCAGGGTGAACGACCTTAGTGACTATCTTAGCGACCGCTTGCACGCCAATACCACAGGTTAACACGACAACAGAATCCGATTGCTGCAACTTGTCCATTTCTCTGGCGAGTCGTGATGTCACCAGCAGTTTGTTACACAGAAAATCAATCAAGCAAGTACCAGTAATGTTCTTGCCTGCTTTACTTAGCTCCGACTTCATTGCTAAAAGTGCCTTCTCGCCGCCCGTTTTGCAAGTGTCGGCGCAGCCATTGCAGGCGAGCAGGAAGATATTCTTTTCTTTGCCAAGTGACCCCAGGATTTCATCTATGGGCTTATTCTCTGTAAATAGCATCTTCTATTTCCTTTAACACTTTTTTGGCGACTCTCGGGACGCTTTGCCTTACTGGTTCTGTCAGCTCTAAGCCGAGACTCATTTCTGCAGGTTCAACGCCGATAACAGTAATCTGATCAGGTATGCGGCCGAGCTTTTCAGCCGCTTTGAGAGCATCAAGCAAGCCAACTTGATGTAAGCTTATCTTTGACAGGTCGGTTGTGCTAAAAACATCTGCCAGTCGATCCAGCTCTGTCAGCTTGAAGCGACCTGTATAGATTGTGCCGGGCTTATTGCCGGCTCGTATTGCGTCTATGACCACCAGTTTATAGGGCGGCTGCTGTGACAGGAGGACATCCAGCCCGGCAGTTCCACCGTCGATGACTTCTACATCGTGGGGCAGATCTTCTTCTTGCATAAGCTGAGCCACATGGACACCAACACCTTCGTCCTTCAAAAGGATATTGCCCAGGCCAACAATCAAAATATGCACGGTGTCACTGCAGTTCTTCTCTGGACTTGGCAGTAGACCGGCGTCCGTTCTCGTCTGCCTATCAAACAACTCTAAAGACCCCCAATTCATTACGTTTGGCGTCAAGTAAATGAACTGAGCAGGCCAGGCAAGGGTCAAACGCCCGCACGATCCGGACAAGCTCAAAGGGATTGTCCTTGTCCTTGACCTTAGTTCCAATTAGGGCCTGCTCTAGCGCTCCCGGTTGGGCTTTATCATCCTTCGGTGAAGCGTTCCATGCTGTCGGGGTAATGACCTGATATCTCTCGATCCTCCTGTCCTTGATGGTTATCCAGTGCCCGACTGCACCTCGCGGAGCTTCGGCAAGTCCCGCACCTTCGCCCGTCTCTGGCACTTCGCTCTCGGCGATAGTCGGCTGGTCAGGCTTTAATGCCATAAGCCAATCAACCATAGCGTCACCGACAAGCTTGGCTTCCAAAGCCCTGGCTGCGTGTCGGCCGAGCACTGAAAACAAGACTACAGCGTCGGCCTTGAATTCTGCAAGCACTGAATCAATGAGTTCTCTGGTCTTGGCATCTTTCTGTACATAATTGCTTGCCATACGCGCCAGAGGCCCAACCTCACAAACCTGGCTCTTGTAGCGCGGGGATTTGAGGAACGAATAGGCCTCCTTTTTCTTAAGGTCCGGCGCTGTTTCGCCTTGGGCGGGATTCTTGCCCGAGGTTGAATCCGCAAACCAGGAATGCTTTACATCTTCGGTGATATTCTCTTCGGCAAACGGCTCAGGCTTCAAATCAGGCAGGACAAGGCCTGTTTTGAAGAGTTTGCCGGCTGGCAAATCAAAGCCGCCATACGCAAGAAGCCGTCCACAACCTTTGCCAACCGCAAAGTAGTCATCATAGGCTTTTGCCACGGCTATTACATCCGGGATGTAAACATTATCGATAAAGTCTCTAATCTCGTTTAGTCGCCAGAGAAAATTGGTGATCTTATCTTCGGTGGGTTTTTCGGTTACGCCGCCAGGGACAATACCAACATTGTGCGGCATCTTTCCACCAAAGATTGAAAGCATCTCCTGGCATTTGCGCCTGATGTCCAGTGCCTGTACATAATGATTCACCAATTCAGCATTTGCCTTGCCGGATACTCGATAATCGCCTTCGTATCGTGGCACAAACGGAGCCAAATCGCCCACCGCGCCTACCGCATCTACATAGTCCAAGGCTGCGAGATGGTAGAAATGGAGGATGTGTGACTGCAGAAAATTGGCACCAAAAATAAGGGCACGGATAATCTTGCCATTGTCAGGTATCTTATCTGACAGTCCGAATGACTCGTCAAGGCAAAGTGCCGATGCAGTCGCGTGAGCCGTCGGACAGACACCACATATTCGTTGGGTGATGCGATTTGCGTCACGAGGGTCCCTGCCCTGAAGAATTATCTCGAAGCCGCGAAACAGCGTGCCCATACTCTTGGCATCCTTGACTACGCCATCGTCTATCACAGCTTCGATAGCCAGGTGACCCTCTATCCTGGTTATTGGGTCGATCTTTATCTTTGTGACCATGTCAACTCCTCGAAAGTGATCTTCTCGTACATTGGGGAGGTGTTATCCGGGAAGTCAGGCTCAACGCAGCCCAGGCACGGCGAACCGGCTTTGATACACCAACTGACGCCGTTGTTCCATTGCCTTATTGAACAGTCGGCGTTGGTGTAGTGCCCTTTGCAGCCTACTTTATAGAGGCAACCGGGGTCACCCAGACGTTCAGCGAATTTGCCTTTGTCAAAGTCCGCCCGCCGGGGACAATTCTCGTGTATCAACGGCCCATAGAAGAGCTTTGGCCTGGCCAAGCTATCCAGTTCGATGGCCTCGAGACCTGAGAATAATATTGCAGCTACCGTACCCACAAACCAATCCGGATGTGGCGCACAGCCCGGTATATTGACAACCAGAGTCTCAATTCTCTTTTCATCAAAGACCGCTCTTACACTCTTGCATGCGGTCGGGTTAGGTTTCGCTGCAGGAATTCCGCCGAATGCAGAACATGTGCCAAGGGCAACGGTCAGCAAGGCATTTTTGCCGAGGTCTTCGACGCTCTGTTGAATGGTCAGATGCTCGCCGCCTTTCTCACCGATACTGCCATAGGCGCCGCCCTCTGCCGTAGGAATCGCACCTTCGACTACCAATATATAGCCGCCTTTCCGGTTCTTTTCAGTGTCTTTGAGAACTTCGATGACCGGCTCTCCCTGCCCGGCCATTATCGTCGCGTGGAACATCAGACTCAGTTGATGTCCGGGAACCAGACACAGAACAACCTGTGCAACCTGCGCCTTGCAACCAGATGACTGGATATTTCTTAGTAGCCACTTCTGTTCCTTTCCACACAATAGTCTATAGACGCATTACGCAACAACGCGTTTGATGTTCTTACTGAAGCGGACGTCACTTGGCGGCTGCGAGGCCAGCAGCTCTCTTGGCCGACTCGACCGTGTTGTAAAGCAGCATAGTTATCGTCATCGGGCCTACTCCACCCGGTACGGGCGTAATAAATGAGGCCTTTTCCTTCACGGCTTCAAAATCAACATCACCTACAAGACGGTAACCTCTCTTTTTTGTTGCGTCGTCAACACGATTGACGCCAACATCAATTACCACTACGCCTTTTTTCACCATGTCTGCAGTAATTGTGTTCGGCCGACCGGCTGCGGCGATGACGATATCTGCCCGCTTTGTGTGAGAGGCAAGGTCTTTGGTGCGAGTATGACAAACGGTAACCGTGGCGTTTCCGGTCGCATTTTTTTGGACAAGCATATTGGCCAGGGGCTTGCCGACGATATTGCTTCTGCCGACGATTACCACTTCAGCCCCCTTAATAGTCACGCCGCTACGAATAAGCAGCTGAATAACCCCGTGTGGCGTGCAGGGCAGAAACGCCTTTTCACCCACGACCATCTTGCCGACATTCATCGGATGAAATCCGTCGACATCTTTAGCGGGGTCGATCGCCAGAAGCACCTCAGCCTCACTAAGGTGATCAGGCAGAGGCAACTGGACCAGAATGCCGTTGATTTTTGGGTCTTCGTTCATCTTCTCGACCAGCGCCATTAAGTCTTGCTGCGAGGTTTCGGCAGGCAAGCGGTTATCATCAGAGTAGATCCCTATTTCCTCGCAAGTTCGCTCTTTAGCGGTGACATAAGACTTTGAAGCGGGGTCCTCTCCAACCAGAATAACCCCAAGTCCGGGCACAATGCCCTTTTCTTTTAGTCTCGCCACCTCGTCTTTCAATTCCGCCCGCATATCGGCGGCCACTTGTTTACCATCAATAATTTTTGCCGTCATTGAATTTTCCTTTTTATTATTACCCCGACCGGAGGGGTCGGGGCTAACCGTTGATTAAAATAATCCTCGAACCTTTCCGGTATTGACGTCCACATCAACCCTTCTAAAGGCGGGATTAGAGCAAGTTCCCGGCATCAGGCTAATGGTCCCGGCGCAGGGACAAAGGAATTTGGCGCCTGAATAGATCAATATGTCACGGATAGGCAATGTCCATCCCTTGGGCACGCCCTTTAGTGACGGGTCATGGGTAAGACTCAAATGTGTCTTCACCATCATAGTAGCATAATCATCATATTTAGAATCAGACTCAAGACTTTTCGCCTTGGCCTCGGCCTCGGGCGACCAGCTTACACCGTCAGCTCCATAAACTACTTTTGCGATTTTTTCAACCCTTTCTCTGAGCTTCATCTTCAAGGGATAAAGGAACTTAAATTCAGTCTTTTGTTCACAGGCGTCCTTAACGGCATCAGCCAGCTCCAGAGCACCATCTCCACCATCAGCCCAGTGGCTGGAAACGGCACAGCGTGCTCCCGCAGCCTCGGCAGCCTTTCGAACCAGGGCAATCTCATCCTTGGTGTCGGTATGGAAGCTATTAATGCACACCACCGGGTTAATGCCTGAGGTTCGAACAGTATTGATGTGATGCAGCATATTTGGCAGACCTTTCTCGACGAGCTTCACATTCTCTACTGTATATTCATCAGGCAGGTCTATACCAGCGACCACCTTTGGTCCGCCTCCGTGCATCTTTAGCGCCCGGATAGTCGTGGTGAGGACAGATACATGCGGCTTAAGCCCGCTATAGCGGCACTTTACATTCCAGAACTTCTCGAAGCCGATGTCGGCTCCAAATCCACTTTCAGTAACGTGATAGTCAAACAGCTTCAGCCCGACTCGGTCACCAATTATGGAAGATTGGCCCACAGCAATATTGGCAAACGGCCCGGCGTGAACCATGCAGGGCTGATACTCTACCGTACAGCACAATGTGGGATTGATAGCGTTGCGCATCCAGGCAGTCATGGCACCACCGACCTCCAAGTCACCGGTGGTAATTGGATTACGCTTTTTATCGAAGGCAACTGTAATTTCGTCCATCCTTTTGCGCAGGTCTTTCAGGTCGGTGACAATAGACAGCATAGCCATAAGCTCTGAGCTAACGGCGATGCCAAATTTGGACTGCATCGTAAATCCATCCATACGCCCGCCAAGGCCGATGATTATGCTCCTGAGGCTCTGGGCACAGAAGTCCATGATCCAGCCCATCTCCACGCGAGTGGGATCTATATTTAGGCGCCGCATTTTGGTTAGCCTTTTCAGTTGTTCATCATCGTAGTTTCGCTCGTGCTGCATCCTGGCCGTAAGCGCAACCATAGCGAGGTTATGAGCATTCATTATGTCGTTAATGTCTCCGGTAAGCCCCATGGAGAATTCGGTCATCGGGATAAGTAATGCGACGCCGCCGCCGGCAGCGGTACCCTTGATATTCATAGTAGGCCCACCTGAGGGCTGGCGGATACAACCGCCCACATTCAGTCCTCGCTTACCCATGCCTTCCATGATGCCCATAGTTGTAGTGGTCTTGCCTTCACCCAGTGGTGTAGGGGTTATAGCGGTCACTTCTATGTACTTGCCATCAGGCTTATCCTTGAGACGGTCAATGATTTTCAAGAAATCCAGCTTAGCTATTCTCCCATAAGCAAGCATTTCATCTCTTTCCAAGCCCAGTTTCTCGCGCCACTCTTCCGGAGTCGGCATGTTTGCTTCGGCAGCTTCTGCAATCTGCCAGTCCTTCATTTTGGTTGGATCAAGCTTCATAGGTCTTTCCTCAATTATATACTCACTTTACGCTGCGTACGTTTATCCGCATGTTCTGTCGGACAATGCCCCATACGGAGGCCGCTTTTTCGCAAAAGTACCTATTATCCATCAAAACTAACACGATGGGTAGAACCTAAGAGCTTTTTTCTTGCACTATTTTGCTATCGGAACGGTCCCAGGCTGAACTTAGGAGTCGCGAGACCACGAGAACAGTATGGACAATGCTTCGGCTTTCCGCGCATATGTTCTTGGAAATCACGAGCTTACCTCGAACAGAGCGAGATAGCACACTGTGCTCGGTCCGGATATCGTAGTGCTCACAAAAAAATGTTTGGCTCTTCACAAAACATCGGCCTGAAAAGGCAGCGTAGCTCGGTTGGTTGTTGCCTTGAAGCCGAGGCCGTCATATAATTCGCCCGTGACTTGCCGGCTATTCTTTAAGACCTCGCGTCAGATAGCAGTTGTGAGCTTGCACATTGCAGTACCTTGCTGCGCAGGAACGGCCATATTCAGCCGCTTTTCGGGCCGCCAGATACATAGTTAGAATGAAGTGACGTGAGCTGTATTTCGAGGGCAGAAAAATATGCCGTGTCAGAATGATGCTCCACCGGACAAAACGGCAGCATTAGAAATATGCGAAGACATGGGACCTATGACGTCGGATAGCCTAATTCCCATCCTGCAGCAAATCCAGGACGCGTACGGTTACCTGCCAGCGGAGGTCCTGATGGAGGTGAGCAAACGGACTGGGCTTCATGCCAGTCAGATATATGGCGTGGCGACCTTCTATGAGCAATTCCACCTTGAGCCTCGCGGACGTCACACCATCAAATGCTGCCGGGGAACCGCTTGCCACGTGAAGGGAGGCCGGGATATCATAAACGCCATAAAGCGGGAATTGGGCGTACAAGAGGGTCAGACAACAGAAGACATGCGGTTCACCTTTGAGACGGTAGCATGCCTTGGCACATGCTTTTTGGCCCCTGTCGTGATGGTCGGAAAAGACTATTACGGGCACGTCACACCAAACAGAATCAGATCAATCATCGACGGATACACGTAACAAGAATGGCTCGGAAAAAGATAAGCTGCCCCGAAGACCTCAAACAAATGGCTCAGCGGATGCGCAAGGCTCGGCAGGATTACCGTGCCCGCGTATTGATCTGCATGACCGGATGCCGTGCGCTTGGCTCATCATATGTGGCAGATGCGTTTAGGAAGAAACTGGCTGCAGCCAAGCTGGAGAAAGACATCGCAGTGGTAGAGACCGGTTGCATAGGACTCTGTGCGCGTGCGCCGGTCGTACTGATTGAGCCGCACGAGTATCTGTACGGTGGTGTCAAGCCAGAGGATGTTGATGAAATAATTGAGACCACGATTCGAAATACAAAGCCCGTTGAGTCACTTGTCCAAATAGAGGACGGCAAAGCTCTAGCTAAGATCAATGATATACCGTTCTACAGAAAGCAAAAAAGGGTAGTGCTGGAGAATTGCGGCAGGATCGATCCCAAGAATATCGCCGACGCCATTGCCCGCGGAGGGTACGAGGCAGCAGCAAAGGCTCTGCGCGATTTGACTCCAGAGCAAGTTATCGAAGAAGTGACTAATGCAGGTCTTAGAGGGCGCGGCGGAGCGGGATTTCCAACGGGTCTGAAATGGAAGTTCTGCCGCGAAGCCCGTGGAGACGAGAAGTATTTGATTTGCAATGCCGACGAGGGAGACCCTGGTGCGTTTATGGACCGAGCTTTGAAGGAAGGTGACCCGCACCGCGTTATCGAAGGAATGATAATCGCTGCCTATGCCATCGGCGCGGGGCACGGCTTCGCCTACGTACGGGCTGAGTACCCCATCGCTGTCGAGCATGTCATGATAGCACTGGCCCAGGCGAGGGACCTCGGGCTCCTCGGCGAGAATATATTTGGCTCTGGGTTCAACTTCGACATAGAAGTTCGTATGGGGGCAGGTGCGTTTGTGTGTGGGGAGGAGACAGCACTTATCGCTTCGCTCGAAGGCAAACGCGGCATGCCTCGGCCCAGGCCACCTTTCCCGGCTCAGAAAGGCTATCACGACAAACCGACAAACATCAATAACGTGGAGACCTTTGCAAATGTGCCGCTGATAATAAAGAACGGCGCAGAGTGGTACTCGTCATTTGGGACAGAAGGCAGCAAAGGCACCAAGATATTCGCGCTTGCCGGAAGGGTCAATAATACCGGTCTGGTGGAGGTGCCGATGGGCGCGACCCTCCGCGAGATCGTGTTCGATATCGGCGGAGGAATCCCAAAGGGTCGCCAGTTCAAAGCTGCACAGATGGGTGGACCGTCCGGCGGGTGCGTGCCCACTCAATTCCTTGACCTCGGCATCGATTACGACTCAGTCAAGGACATTGGCGCGATAATGGGTTCAGGTGGGCTCGTCGTCATGGACGAAAACACGTGCATCGTCGATATCGCCAGGTTCTTCCTTCGGTTCGTCCAAAGCGAATCGTGCGGCAAGTGCACACCATGCCGGGTAGGCACGAGAGAGATGTTAGAGATTCTCGATGCCATCTGTGAGGGTAGAGCTTCGATCGACGATCTCGCAAGACTAAAGCGACTGGCTGAGCACGTTGGCAGAGCTTCTCTCTGCGGATTGGGCCAGACCGCTCCGAATCCCGTCCTTTCTACGCTCAAGTATTTCCGTCACGAATATGAAGAACACATTATCTTAAAGCATTGCAGGGCTGCTCGCTGTGAGGAGCTGGTTCGGTCGCCATGCCAGCACGTATGCCCCGCAGGTGTAAATGCACCGGAGTACATCGCTTTGGCCGCTGAAGGCAGATTAGACGATGCGGTGAACGTAGTAAGGCGACGCAATCCTTTTGTTTCCGTGTGTGGCCGCGTCTGCGACCATCCTTGCGAGCGGCGCTGTCGAAGAAGCGAGCTTGACGAGCCAATTGCCATACGTGCACTGAAAAGACACATCGCGGATAACATGCAAGACTTCGCAGCACCGGTGGCAAGGCCCGCGACGGGCCCTGCCGAGACCGCAATCGTGGGGGCCGGGCCTGCGGGTCTAAGCTGCGCGTATTTTCTCGCTCTGATGGGACGGCGTTCCGTGATATTCGAGGCCCAGCATATTCCTGGCGGGATGCTCGCTCTGGGTATCCCTGAGTACAGGCTGCCGAAGAGAATACTGAAAGATGAAATCAACTTCATTCTCTCGCACGGCGTTGAACTGAAGACCGGGCGGCGGATAACGGATGTAGGGCAGTTGCTGAAAGATGGATACAAAGCCGTACTTGTCGCCACCGGCGCCCATGTGGGCAGAAAGCTGAGAATTCAGGGTGAAGATTTGGCCGGAGTAATTGACGCACTGGACTTTCTCCGCGCAAGGGCCTTGGGAAAAGCCGAGGCCTTCGATGGGTGCAGGGTGGCCGTTGTCGGCGGCGGCAACGCTGCAATAGATGCCGCCAGGTCCGTGCTGCGGTTGGGGGCGGAGACGGTCACGGTCCTTTACCGACGGTCGAGACAAGAAATGCCGGCTTACGCCGAAGAAATAGAAGAGGCTCTCCACGAAGGGATAGACCTGCAGACTCTCATAATACCCAAACGTATTGTCGGGAACGGCAGGGTAACCGGCATCGAAATGTTACATGCCCGCCTCGGTGATGTCGATGAAAGCGGCAGACGCCGACCGGTGCCAATCGAGGCAAGTGAGACCGTGGTCGAGTGTGATGTCGTTGTCGCTGCCATAGGACAAATCCCTTCCACGGACCTGATAGTCGGGGAGGACGGCCCAGAAACAACTCGTTGGGGTACGGTGAAGGTGGAACCAACGACAATGGCCACGCGGTCAGCCGGAATATTCGCTGCTGGTGATTGCGTAAGTGGAGGCACGACGGTTATTGAAGCCATAGCAGGTGGCCAGAGGGCTGCGGTTCACATTGACAGATTCCTCGGCGGCGCTGGACAACTGCCGCCCGACGCAGGCCTTACATTTACGCGACCCGACGAAGAACAGCTAAGAGCAGTAACCGCCAGAGCTGTAGAGGAAAGTATACCGATCAAGAAACGAGAACTGAATTTCCATGAAGTAGTCCTTGGACTTGAAACAGAAAAGGCAATCTGTGAAGCAAATAGATGTCTCAGATGTGACCTTGAAGAATAGCATTTGGGTATCCAGGTGGCACAGGCAAAATTAACAATAGACGGCCAAGAAGTCATTGCTCAGGACGGACAGAAGATCCTCGAAGTCGCTCTTGCCAATGGGATCGAGATTCCGAACCTATGTCATGATCCGAGGCTGGCACCTGCAGGCAGTTGCAGGCTTTGCCTCGTTGAGATTGAAGGCCATCGCGGTCTGCAGGCCTCTTGCGTTTCTGAGGCGCGATCTGGGCTGATCGTGAAGACCAATACGCAGGAGATTCGGCAAATACGCAAGACCATTCTCGAACTGCTTTTCAGCGAACACAAAGGCAGGTGCACTACGTGTGACGAGAATGGGCGCTGTAATCTGCAGCGGTATGCATACGAATATCAGCTAAGTGAGGACTCCTTCGGCGAGGCCGCCGGCGCAGAGGCGGCATTAAATTACACAACGGGCAATCTTGCCTTGGAGTATGACCCGAACAAGTGTATCCGCTGCGGCAGGTGCATAAGGATCTGCGATGAAGTCCAGATGGACCATGCTCTGACGTTCAAGAACCGCGCCGCAGATGTCGAGGTATCTACCGCCTTTGACATACCGCTGAACGAATCAACGTGCGAGCTGTGCGGGCAGTGCATCTCTACGTGCCCTACAGGAGCACTCTATGAGCGCTCGGCAAGAGGTCAGGGTCAGGCAAAGGACCTCGTCAGAACCAGGACTACATGTCCGTACTGTGGCGTCGGTTGCCGGATTGACCTCAACACTAATCCCAAGACAGGCCGCATCGTGAGGGTGACTAGTGAAGTGGGATGCATACCCAACGACGGTAATCTCTGCGTGAAGGGCAGATTCGGAATGGATTTTGTCGGGCATCCGGATAGGCTTAACACGCCCCTCATCAAACGCAACGGCAAATTTGAAAAAGCCTCGTGGCAACAGGCAATCGAACTTGTTGCCGAGCGGCTCGCGCAAATCAAATTTGAAACCGGTCCCGACAGTATCGCGGGACTGTCTTCAGCCAAGTGCACAAATGAAGATAATTATGTCTTTCAGAAACTCATGCGGGCAGTAGTTGGAACAAACAATGTTGACCATTGCGCCCGTCTGTGTCACGCCTCGACGGTTGCCGGTCTTGCTCGGGCTTTTGGAAGCGGGGCGATGACCAACTCGATTGATGAGATAAGAAATGCAGATTGCATATTTGTGATAGGCTCTAACACATCTGAGGCCCATCCGGTGATTGGCCTTTATGTAAAGGAGGCGGCGGCCAGAAATGGCGCCAAACTTATCGTAGCCGACCCAAGGGATATCGAACTCGTTCGTTTCGCGCAACTACACCTACAGCAGCAACCCGGTACCGATGTGGCTCTAATAAACGCGATGATGAACGTGATTATAAGCGAGGGCCTGCTCGATAAAGACTTCATCAAGGCGCGTACCGAGAACTTCGAGGAGATGGCCGAAGCCGTAGAAGAAATGACGCCGGAAAAAGCCGAGAAGATAACCACTGTCCCTGCCGAGAAGATACGTGAGGCTGCGCGGATTTATGCAAAGGCCAAGACAGCCAGCATCATCTTCAGTATGGGTATCACACAGCACACAACCGGCACCGATAACGTGCTCTCACTGGCAAACCTCGCTATGCTCACCGGCAATGTTGGCAGAGAATCGACCGGCGTAAATCCTCTGCGGGGCCAGAACAACGTGCAAGGGGCCTGCGATCTGGGCGCTTTGCCCAACGTGTATCCGGGATACCAGTCAGTTGAAGATCCACAAATACAAGCAAAATTTCAAAAGGCGTGGGGTACAAAGCTCTCCGGCAAGACCGGCCTTACAGTTGTGGAGACGATTCATGCTATTGAAGAGGGCTCAATCAAAGCCCTTTATATGATGGGTGAGAACCCGGCACTTTCCGACCCGAACCTTAACAGAACTCGCAGGGCACTCCAAAAGGTTGATTTCCTCGTGTCACAGGAGATATTCCTGTCGGAATCGGCCGAGTTTGCGGACGTCGTTCTTCCGTCCTTGTGCTTTGCTGAAAAGGACGGGACATTTACAAATACCGAAAGACGCATCCAGCGAGTACGAAAAGCACTAATGCCGCCCGGTGAGGCCCGAGATGATTGGCAAATCATCTGCGATATCGCCACCGCAATGGGCTATCCGATGCACTACACTGGTGCCGCCGAGATTATGGACGAAATTGCGACAGTCACACCGATTTACGGCGGAATATCGTTTGACAGGATCGAGCCGGTCGGCTTGCAGTGGCCGTGCCCTGATAAGAAGCATCCCGGCACAAAGTATCTTCACAAGGGCGAATTCAAAAGAGGCAAGGGCAAGTTCCACGCTGTGCGATTTCGTGAGCCGGCAGAGACTCCGGACAAAGAGTTCCCGTTTGTCCTCTCAACCGGCAGGCAGTTGTATCAGTTCCATACCGGGACCCTTACGCGAAAATCACGGGCTATCGACCAAAAATCCCCCACAGGGTATGTCGAGCTTCACTGTGAGGATGCGGACAAGTACGGGATCGCTGATGGCGATTCCGTTGAGGTTTCCACACGCAGAGGCAAGGTTGTCACCAAGGCAAGTGTGGGCAGCCGAGTGGCCAAGGGCTGGCTCTTTATGCCGTTCCATTTTGCTGAGGGCCCTGCCAATATGCTCACCAATGATGCCCTGGACCCGATCGCCAAGATCCCGGAACTCAAGGTCTGCGCAGCAGCTATCAAGAAAGCCGGAGCGAATGGATGCTGACCGGCATAACTTGGGCGTAGGACCTATGCAACGCCTATTTGTTTTTCCAGGTAAACGTCTTGGACGGCGTTCAGCAGCTTAACGCCCTCCTGCATCGGTTTCTGGAAGGCTTTCCTGCCCGTAATGAGGCCCGTGCCGCCGGCTCTTTTGTTTATGACGGCGGTCTTTACAACCTGCTGCAGGTCATCTTTGCCTGCGGGGCCGCCAGAGTTGATCATTGGGATTCTGCCCATATAACAGCCTGTCACCTGGTATCGGGTCCAATCTATGGGATGGTCGGACGTCAGTTTCTCGTAGACCAAAGGATGAGTCTTGCCGAAATGCAGGGCTTTGAAGCCTTCATTGCATGTAGGTTGTTTCTGCTTTATGAGGTCAGCCTGCATAGTAACGCCCAAGTGGTTTGCCTGGTTAGTTAGGTCCGCTGACGTCTCGTAGTTAGTGTCTCCTTTTTTGAATTCCGGATTTCGCAGATAGCACCACAGCACAGTGAACATGCCCAACTCGTGTGCGCGCTCGAAGGCACTGGAGATCTCCTCTATTTGTCTGCGAGACTGCTGCGAGCCGTAATAGACGGTAGCCCCTACCGCCACTGCGCCCAGGTTGAAAGCTTGCTCAACAGAAGCAAACAACGTCTGGTCGTAGATATTGGGATATGTTAGCAGCTCGTTGTGGTTGATTTTGACAATGAATGGAATTTTGTGAGCATACTTGCGTGATACCGAACCGAGGACGCCTACGGTTGAAGCGGTAGCATTACAGCCACCTTCAATGGCAAGCTTCACGATATTCTCCGGGTCGAAGTATAGCGGATTGGGCGCAAAGGAAGCGCTTGCTGAGTGCTCTAACCCCTGGTCCACAGGCAGTATTGAAAGATGGCCTGTGCCGGCAAGCCGGCCATGGTCGAAGACCATCTGGAAATTCCTCAGGACAGCATTCGGCCTATCTGAAGCAGCGAAAACTCGGTCCATAAAGTCGGGGCCAGGCAAGTGCAACATGTCCTTTGGAATCGTTTCGCATTTATGCTCTAATAGACGCGGGGCATCATCCCCTAAGATTTCGACGATTTTATCCAAGTCCAACATAAGGCCTCCCATCTATTTGAAAGACGACTCAACCAAATTTACATTCTCCGGCTGTCTCCACTGAGCAGGCCGGACCCCATATACGGCATGATTGTAACCAACTCTCATTTTGATGCAAGAGATTAGAGCAGGATTTTGCTGGATCAGGTCAATCAACCGGCCCAAGGTCAGCCACCTGTCTTGCCGCGACACTGATCGGGCCAGCCTGTTCCCACCGAACAAAGTTGACAACTTTCTGCAACGCAGGTTCCTTGGCTTCATTCAGCGTTACAAGGTAAGATTTCCAGGCACAAGTTGCCTATTTGTTTACGCTGGCGTAGACCTTCAAGAAGGAGTCTGAGTATATTTGTTTGTTCATCAGCATGTCGCTGGTGGCCACCACGTTCATCAGATTCTCATCGAACACATCAGCAATAGCTGAATCTAAGCCGCGCGACATAGCCATAGCGAGAAATACGCGGTTTATCAAGCTCCTTTCACTCGCTCCCTGTGAGATGTTTGACAGGCCCACTGTCATGTGTGGAGGTGGATCTGATAGGAATCTGATCTGGTCCATCGCGGCCAAGATGTTGCCGGGCTGGACCTGGGCATTCGGAACTTTGACTGGAAGAACGATGGGGTCGATGAATAATCGCTGGGGGTCGAAGCCCTTTTCCATCGCTTTCGATACGATCTCTGCGGCTATGGCCACACGCGTATCAATATCCTGCGGGACGCCGTTCTTGTCCATAGTGAGCGTGATAATGCTTGCTTTTGGTCCTGCCTGCTCTGCCATTTCCAGATATTTGTCAAATATCTCTTCATCGCTTTTTTTGTTCAACGGCGTGGAGTTCAGAATCACTCCATTTTCAGCGTTGACAACCTTTAGCCCAGCCGCAATGACATCTGGTTTCTGTGAATCCAAGCATAAAGGTGTAGCACATCCGCCTGAGGTGGACTGGATGGTCTCAACCAACCATTGCATCGTGCCTTCCTGGTCTGCCGCCGCTGTGCCCACGTTCACATCGAGGTATGCGGCACCTGCTTTAGTCTGCTTTTTGGCCAGTTCCTGAATGACCTTTTTGTCTTTGTCCGCAATGGCCTGCTTGACATCGGCGAACATTCCATTGATTCGCTCAGCAATCAGTATCATGATAACCACCTTTCTTAATTCGTCGCCCGTCGCTCGGGTCACGAGTCACGAGTCACGACCAAATTTGGTTGATGAAGTCTTTAACAGCAGCCACAGCCTTTGGGTGACGCATACGAATTATATCGACTCCTGCTTGTAGCAGGCAAATCGCAGTGGTGGCTTCCCACATCGGCCCTCGGTCTTTCACGTCCCCCCAGCCGGGAGCATCTGCGAGCTTGGCCTCCTTGGCTCGCCAGGATTCGTACCCTACATCACAGATAACAGGCATAGCCATCATCTTATCACCACTAAGGGCCGCCAGCCGCTGACGCTCTTGAATCGAATAGGCGTACTCTATTCCGTATCCGAGTGCACCGGTGGCCTGAAACGTCACCATCCGTTCGGGCGGAAAGCCCATGTCGGAAGCCAAGATGTTGACCTGCTTGGCAATGTTGATGTCCAAGGGCGCTGCGGTGATAAGGAAATGACCATCAGCCAAGGCAATGGCAGTTAGCGCTTTGTAGTTGTCCTCCGTGACGGTGCCGATAAGGCACTTTTGGCCTTTTGCGGCCTGGCTTACTTTGGGCATAACCTGGTTGTCTTTTTCGTCGTTGCCGCAGCCCCACAGCACGAGCGGCACGCCAACAGCCTTTAGCACCTCCTCCGTGACTTTGACCGCATGCGTGGCATCCTCATCTGCCTTGTCGGGATGAATGCCGTCAAACTTGATACAGACGAGCTCGGCGCCGAATTCTTCCACGCACTTTTTTGCCCAGTCACCTGGGCTATCGAGCACATCTTTGTAAGGCTCAACAAGTGTATCAGGCCAATCTCCGGGCTTGCTGTCGAGAACATCCATGGCAATGACTGGTTTTGCGCTGGCATCCTCTACCGAGCCACCATAGACAACATTTCGTGCGCCACCTACTGTAACAGTTGAGGTCCGAGTGCCTCCTTCTTCTTTGGTCGCTCCGAGTGTAATGCGTGTAACTTCGCCGGCAAAACTTTCCGCAACATCAGGAACTGGCATTTTCAGTCCTCCAATCTTATCTTAGCTCGGTTAACAATTCACAAATTTACGGCTGGGCTCCCGCAGGCCGGGCTCCCTTCACGAATTTAGACACTAACTTATCTTGCACTATTTTCTGCACAGCCAAAAAAGCTGGACTATTTCTTTGCAGGTTGAAGACCGTTTTGCCCTGCATTGAAGCATCCAAGACAGTTGGATCCGTGGGCACATAGCCAAGGGTCTCTATCCCATCCAATCTCGATTCACAGGCAGAATCAATCTGAGTCCTGTTCCATATCACGCCGACATATCTCACAACAATTGGCAATTCTTTGGCAAGCTCAGATATTCTCTGTGCGGTCAGAGTTCCAAGATAAGTCGGCTCGGCTACGATGCACATTACATCGACATTATTGGTGGTTCGGCGTGACAGGTGTTCCATCCCTGCTTCATTGTCTACGATCACAAATTGATACTGCGAGCTTAGCCTGTCCAGGAATTGGCGCAGCATATTGTTCGCCGCGCAGTAGCAGTCCGGCCCTTCCGGCCGACCCATCGTAAGCAAATCGAATCCGGGCGCTTCGGTAATTGCCGCCTGGATGCCGTATTCAAACGACCGCAGTCTGTCCACACCCGTGTTACTGGCCGGTTTGGCGCGGGCGTCTTCGCGAATTTCTGCAATCGTGCCAACCGGCTCCACGCCCAAGGTCAAGGCCAAACAAGCGTTAGGGTCGGCATCCACCGCAAGTATGGCCCCCTTTTCTGGCTTATCCAGCAGGGACCTAATAATCATAGCAGCCAGGGTGGTCTTGCCTGAACCACCTTTTCCACTTATGGCAATAGTCGTCGCCATCTTTGTATCTCGTGTCACGCTTGACTAATCTCTTCAGCGGCAAGTTTCACGGAAGGGAACAGCGACAGATCCGTATGAGGTAGGAAACTTGCTCTGACAAATTCATCCATATACTTCGAATGGCTCATCAAATCAAAGTACGTCATGCTCTTAGCGATTTTTTCGGCCGCTTTGAGGGCCTTTCGACTCAGCAAGACTGTCTTTGCTCCTGCGATCGATGTATTTCCGACAAAATGAATCTTCTCCGACGGAACGTCAGGCAGCATTCCGATCGTGACGGCCTGTCGAACATCCAAGAAGTTACCGAAGCCGCCAGCCAGATAAATCGCCTCCAAGTCTTCCAACTTCGTCTGGGTCGACTCCATGAGTACGCGAATGGCGGCAAAGACACCCGCTTTCGAGCGAACGAGATTGTCAATGTCAGCCTGGGTTATCACGATTTCCTGGTCGTCGTCGCGCGGTGGTACCAATTGGAACTGCAAGCCTTCGTCACCTTCGGCCAGTCTGGACCCCGGCGCCAGCGGTTTGGCTTTGAAGCGGCCTGTTCGATCTATGATACCATTCATGAATAATTCAGCCAGCGTGTCCAAAAGCCCCGAGCCACAAATGCCGGCTGGCCGAGTGTCACCAATTGTCTTAAACTCGACAGAACCGTCGTCAAGAATACTCAGTTTCTCAATAGCTCCGGCTCCTGCTCTCATGCCGTGCTTGACACCGCTTCCTTCAAACGCAGGGCCAGCTGAGCTTGATGCACACGTCAGCCAGTCTCGGCTGCCCAGAACAACCTCCCCATTCGTCCCAATGTCGATAAAAAGTGAGATGCCTTTGTGAGTATAGATCCGCGTAGTCAGAACACCCGCTACTATGTCACTGCCCACATAAGCAGCAACACTGGGCAAGCAGTACAGCAAACCGCGCTTATTGATCTGGATGCCCACTTCTGCTGCCCGAATCGGCGGCACCCAGCTGGCCGAGGCAATATAGGGCTCCTTACGTATCCGCGTAGGGTCCAGATTCAAGAGGAAATGCACCATCGCCGTGTTGCCTGCGCAGACGATGGCCGTTATGTCTTGCAGATCAATTCTTTGCTTTTCAGCCAGCGTCACGATAAGACTGTTTACATCTTGCACGATGCGATTTTGCATCTCATCAAAGGCGTCGTTTTCTTCGGCATAGATGATCCGGCGAATGTAGTCTTCGCCGAAATTTATCTGACTGTTATATGTAGCCTCGGTATCTATGGTTTTTCCGTTGGTCAGGTCCATCAGGTGGGCCACGACCGTTGTGGTGCCCAGATCGACGGCCACAGCAAGATTTGTAACGGTCCGACTGGCTGGCTCGACTTCTATGACTTCGGTAGTACCACCTCGCCGGCCTATTGTCACTGCGACCTTGTAATTCGCCTCGGACAGTACGCTTGGGAGTTTTTGCAGGATGCGAAAGCCAGTTTGCATTATGGGAGCATCGATTTGCTCACGTATACCCAAATACAGGCGCTCGTGGTCAGCAGTATGGTCCTGTACAGTGGGTGGCGACATCACGACGCAAATCTTCTGCACCAAAGGGTCAAATTCGAACAGCCCTTCCCGTACTTCACCGGCAAGCTCACTAAACCTGTGGGCATCGGTGTCCATAAGGATTTGAGAGGCCTGCAGAGCATGTGACTTCGGAACCGTGACCGTCATATCAGAAAGGACTTTGGTCTGGCAGGCTAACACGATATCTTCGCGTATTTCCTCTGGAGTCAACAAAGTAGTCGGCCTGCTTTGAAATTGCCCACAATCGATTATCACTTTGCACTTGCCGCAATATCCGTCTCCACCGCAAATGCTGCTTAGATAGATACCAGCCTTGCGTGCAGCCTCCAGTAGGACTGTGCCGCGCGGAATCTCGGTCCGCAAGCCGCTCGGCTCAAAACGGACTGTGCATTTTTTCTTTTTGCCTTCGTCCATCCTGGTATCAGGTATATCGTATCGCGTCAGCTCCATACGGATGACGCGACACATAGTCAAATGACGAATTATTTCCAGACATCCTTGAGATATTTGGGCAGCATTGAACTTTCTCTCGGCCCCACCACGACTTCCCAGTTCGTAGCCTCTTCAAGCTTGCCGCTCATTACGGCCACATAACCAGGGATTATCAGCTTCTTGTGCTTGACCAAGCCTTCCACATTATGTTTGGTCATAGCGTCAGCCACCGTTTTTTCGTTGAGCTTGTCACCCGAATAGGCCGTCAGGACACTTGTGCCTTCGGTATCGACTACGAGGATGTAGCTTGGGACCCTGCTGGCTTCGACATCCGATTCGACAGTGTAATATGTCAGCGAAAAGTTCGTTGTAAACATTAGTGGTGAATTTTTGTCCGGTTCGCCGATAGGATAGACCTTCGGCTCGACTTGGACAGGCTTCTGTGGGTCGGTGAAGATGTTCATCACCGCCGTGAGCATGGGCAAAATGGCATAAGGCTCAACAGTCTCTACGACCACGATGCCGGAGTACTTGCAAATTAGGCTTGTAGCAGCGGCAACCTGCTGGCTCGAGCTACCTTCGAGCACAAAGGATATAGTCGGATAACCGAGTGGTCTGAAGACTTTCTTAAGTGACAGGGTGCGCATCCGTGTGAGGTTGTACAACTGGTCCCGCAAGTTCGACCCTTCAAGGCACAAGACGATATCTTCAACACCTTCGGCTTTGATCTTTTCGCTGAGGTCGGCGAGTGCCGCGATTGATTCAGCTTTAGCCACCAGGGGGCAGCCATTTTCCTTGGCGATTTTAGACATTGCTTCGACTGTCTCCGCTGTTGCTGCGGCCAGCAATGGAACGTCATCCTTGATTTGCTTAGCCGCTGCGGCCATCGCATCAGGCGATTCTGTCACGGCGATCAAGGCAAGGGAGCTTCCCGCTTTTGCCGCTTTACAAGCCTGAGCGAAGGAATCAGCTGAGCCGCTATCGTTCATAACCGCTATGGCGCGGACTCCAATCTTCATGCCGACGCGCTCAAATTGCAGTGAGTTTACGGCCTCGATGCGCTTCTTTAGGTCCGGGCCAGTGAGCTTGTCCGAGACTGTCGCAGCCAGAACCGTGGGGCTGTAGAACTTCTCTTCGTGCCGGAACATCACCGTCTCTTGGCCAACCTGCACTTGATTATCGCCGGTGCCAAATCCAACTTTGCGCATTGGCGGGGCCGCAGCTTCCGCAAGCTTCTGCTTGGCTTCCTCCGAAACGTCGGGACAGTCTTCCAGCTTGGCACGTTTCTGGGCAAGTGCCATGGCAAAGGCCAAACAAGTCGGCATGCCACATTTCTTGCAATTGGTTTTCGGTAGCAGTTTAAAGATTTCCAATCCTGTAAGCGCCATAATACCTTCCTTTCTTACTGGTTCCTTTCCCTTTTGGTCCCGCCCCGTCCCCCGTCAAACTTGCATCGAGCGACAAGCCAAGAATCACGGGCGACGAATTAGAACATAGGCTCCATGCTTGTTACCGGATGGCCGTTCTTTGTGATGAATTCCAGGACTTCTTCCTCAGTGGTGGCGTTAGTCTCATCCGCAATTTTGCCAAGAAATTCCTGGCCGCCAAGTCCAAGCTCTTTGGCACGCTTGACGAGAGCATCCTTGATTTCTTCTTTGAGCATCGTAGGCATCCAGACGATCCGCTTGATGCCGCCTTCTGCAGCTATGAACTTTCCGGATGCGATGTAGTGCTTTGAATGCCCGATGAATCCGGGCGTTTGCTGCCCGCCACCAACAGTTCCAGCAAGCGTCGAAAACTTCATCCCGCACGGCGTCATCTCCGCAAACTCCCTGTTGGCAATCATTATCCCGCCCGTGGACGGCAGCACCGCTGCGATACACTCGAAACAACCGCAGGATGTCATTGGATCCGTGATCATGCTGTACTGACTCATTCGCTCAACGTTGCCCCGGCTTGTCTTCAATACAAATGCGTTCACCTTGTCCCACTGCCCTATGGTGGGCTCTATGCACTTGCCTTTAGAAATAGGCTGATTAGGCCCTGTTGGAGTTATCTCAAAGGCCGCCCGGCAGTCCAACCAGCTATAAGCACCGCACAAACCAGGTCTTTCCGGCGAAACTACACAGAGGTGGTTCGGAGCGAAACTCTGACACAGTGTGCAGGAGTAGAATGTGTCCACATCTTCATCTTGCATACCGGCAAGCCGCTCATCGCGCTCGGTGTATACCTTGTGGGCCATCTCGCGAAGCTCCTCGACCTTGGCCTTGTCACTGAAAATCTTGACCTGCACCTTGTCTATGATACTCGAATACTGCTCATGAAACATCGCGTGCAGGAGCTTGCCGATATGTTCCAGTTTGAAGCCAGCCTTGGCGGCATCCTTGCTGATTCGAATCCAGTTGATGTCTCGCTGGCCCATGTGCCAAAGTCCCTGTGCCTCGTTCATAAAGGTGTGGATTTGTCGCTCCAGTACAGGCTCAAAATCATGCTGCATTTTTCTGCCCGCCACTTCAACTACGATCCCCAGCGGCATTCTTCCGGGCGCCTCGACTGAATCGACATCCGGGCCTTTCAGCTCTACTTTGCCATCCTCGACCTTGCTTATGTCCTGCATACGAAGCCACTCAAATGAGGGCGTCCTCTGGCCGCCAAACTCGACGTACATCTCTTCCTTGCGGATGCGCTCACCTTCAAATGCAGGGCTGCAGGCTACGGGGATCGGTATCTCAGAGATCTTCACCTTAAGGCCGCGGACTTCGACGGCTTTCTCCACAATCTGGTCGTGAGGAATATTGGACACGACATGCTCATAAGTACACACGCCTGTGGGAAGAATCTCGGGGATGTCCGAATCAGCGATGGTGGGAAAGCCGTAGTTAATCGCGCCGGCAGCGTTGGCATACCATTCATCGGTAACCTTACCCAGCGGCATAACGAAGGCAAAGATTCTGTTCTTATTGTAGAGTAGATTGCGGCGGAAATCACCGGCCTGAACGCCGCCGAAGCTAAGTGCAGCCCGGCTGGCAAAACCTAGGGCATATATCGCCGAAGTGATATCTCTGCCGAACGGTACCAGGCGGGTGTCCCATCCTAACTGCACGCCGCCCTCGACAAGCTGTTCGGCAAAAGTGGTGCCGTTATGGTGCGCGTGCATAAAAACGTACAGGCAGCGCTCTTGCAGCTTACGCGCGATATCGACAGCTATCTCTACAGTCGGCGCAGCACCGACTACCGCTGCAAATCCCGGCGCCGTACCGTCAACGAACTGGATGCCGCGCTCCCTTAGGATCACATCGTCTGCCGCTCCCAGCCAGATGTCGTTTACAGGATGCGGACCAATTAGGTATTTGCACCCCTCAATTACCTCTTCGGCAAAAAGCGTTGCCATGCCCGCATCAAGTGCTGGCCCAAGGTAAGGAATCCACAAGTCATCGTCTACGAGCGGCGGCAATAAGTCCTTCGTCTCCTGCATTACCTCTTCGAAATCAGCAAGCTTTTCCACAGCTATCCCCGTCATTGAATAAATGATGGGCATATAATAACCTGTGTTAGGGAATGCGACAGGGCAATCCTTGCCTTTTTCCTTGATGGCCCGACCTAACATCTCCTCGGCCTGTTTGACTATCTTATGAGCACCACGTATGGCTGCTGATGCAATCAGTTTTGACATATACTAGCCTACCCTTTCTATTTCGTGACCTGTTTACTCCACAGCTAACGCTCGCCGGTCTTCCATGTCGTAGAGCTTACGCTCTTTCTCAACGTTTATTCCCAGAGCATCGCGCTTGCTTTCGATATGCCCCAGTATCATTTTGGCGGCCTTGACCGGGTCAGACTCGACAGTCCAGCGACCGCCCATGTCTTCTTCAATTCCATTGAACAGATAGTCGCTGACGTTTTTACTTCCTGCGACCGGAAGCAATTCCTTAGCGAAGACTACCAGCACACCGCTGGCAACGAAGTACTGGCCAATGGAAATTGCCTTTTCCGTAATCGATTCCAAGCACGCACCGGCCACCGGCACTTCGGATATGTCTTCACCAAGGCCACCTTCACGCACGATTTCAGTGGCGGCAACCAACAGTCGGCTGTTGTCTACGCAACTTCCACAGACCAAAACCGGCGGAATACCCACCGCTTCGCAAACCTCTCTCAGACCTGGCCCTGCCAGTTTCAGAGCTTCCTTCGGGTTCGTCAGGCCCTGTTTGCTGCACGCGATGGTGGCACAGCCGGTCGTCAAGACCAGCACGTCCCTCTGGATTAGCTCCTTTGCCAGAGTAGTATGCGTATAATCCTGCTGGACTTTAGGGTTCGTGCAGCCGACTATGCCGGCGACGCCACGGATTCGCCCGTTTATGATGTTGTCGTTCAACGGCCGGTAGCTGGCACGGAACCTACCGCCCAGCATATAATTGATGCATTCATGGCTAAAGCCGACAACCGCCTTTTGCTTTTCGCTGGGGATGGCGACCTTGCCACGGTTCTTATAGTTGTCGATCGCCATCTTGACTAGCCCCTTGGCGGTGCTCAGCGCCGTCTTTTCTTCCATCGCGACGTGCTCAACACCCAGAATTCTCGCCTTATCAGCGGTGGTAATCAGTTTTGTATGAAAACACTTGGCGACTTCGACCAGTCCTTGCATCACGCACTGCACATCCACCGCCATCAACTCAATCGCTCCGGTGGCGATGGCCAGTTCTTGACTGAGGAAGTTACCGGCGATAGGCACACCGTGACGCATCAGCAGTTCGTTAGCCGTGCAGCAGATCCCTGCAACGTTGATCCCCTTGGCTCCAGCCTTTTGTGCCTCCGACAGCAGGCCTTTATCCTGCGATGCCGCGACTATCATCTCCGACAGAATTGGCTCATGCCCATGGACGATGACATTAACCTCGTCCTTTTTGAGGACACCCATATTCACTTCGCCGCGGCCCGGATAAGGTGTGCCAAAAAGGATATCCTGCAGTTCTGTGGCCAACATGGAGCCGCCCCAGCCATCACCGAGTGCGGTCCTGCTGGCGTGCATTATGATGTTCTTATAATCCTGGTCGACCCCCATAGTGGTTCTATGCAGGGCTTCGACGACTTCCCGGTCAACAGCGCGAGGTGTGATACCGAGGTTTTTCCAGATCTCCTGACGTGGCTGCGGGGCCCGGCGAGCCATAAGCTGGGTTCCCTCGGGTTTTCCAAATTCCGCCAGTGCGATTTGCCCGACGTCAACAGCAATTTCATTAACCGAGCGGTCCTTGATTTCCACGCCCAACTCCTGGGCTAACTTATATAGCTTGACGGTGTCCTTGAATTTATAGTCGGGGGCATCACCCTTAGCCGTAGCTAAGAACACCTCCGCCACCCCGCGACCATGGTCGCTGTGGGCACTCGAACCGGCAGCAACCGCTCTGAGAAAATTGCGCGCCACAATAGTATCTGCGTTGGCACCGCAGACCCCAACCTGTGGTCCTTCTCCAAAAGGATCAATTCGGCACGGCCCCATGCTGCAGATCCGGCAACACACGCCCAGTTTTCCAAAGCCACACTGTGGCGATTGAGCGTCCAGCCTGTCCCAGGCGTTTTGCTGGCCGGATTTGGCCATCCGGTCTATCATTTTCTGTGCCGCTTTGTCGCTACTGCGATTCTTTACGTCCATAAAATACCTCAGCAATCAGTTTACTCTAAGAATTCTGAAACGATATAAGGTACCACATCATCTTTAACATTTCAAGCAGGGCGCTAACCCCGTCACTATCTTCTGGCCTTGCGATGACTCACTCTTTCCTGTAAGCCAAGACAGTCCCGAACCGTGTGGCGATGTCTGACCGCCTACACTTTGGACAGAGGTGGACACGCTCAAGATATTCTTCACATTTGCCCATTGCCTTGTGGGAATCCATTTCAATCTTACCCAGCGCCATTTCACCAACCTGTGTACTGACCACGAGGGCTCCACATTTTTTACAAACAGCCAACTTCGCTCGTGACTTGAACGGCGATATTTCAATTTCCCGTTCGTCCTCATGAAGCCTGATTTTGATCGTTCCAACGGGACAGACGGCAGCACACGCACCACACCCGATGCAGTCCTCCGAAGGCTGTCGGAAGGGTGCTGCTACAGCGCGCTCTACGCCGCGTCCAGCAAAACCAATAGCCGACCGACCAATCAGGTCCTCGCACACACGCACACACAAACCGCAAAGGATGCAGTTTCTCTGACTCTCGGTGACCTTCGGGTATGGTGTTTCTTTCACGCCCATGCGCTCGGCCAGTGCCCTCAGTTCTGGGCTCTCCGGTGCTCTTGCAAGCAAAAGCTGCATCACGCCGCGACGGGCCCGCTCAGCTCGCTCGCTCGAAACGTAAACCACAATGTCCCGCCGCACAGGGTAATTGCAGGCCGTGACCAGTTGCCTCCAATCACCACGGTCAAGCTCCACCATGCAGATTCGGCACGATGCATCGCTCGAAACAGCCGGGTGGTAGCAAAGGGTTGGAATCCATATTCCAGCCTTCTTGGCGGCGTCGAGAATCGTGTCGCCCTGTCTAATCCTCGCCTTACGCCCATCTATAGTTGCTGTAGGCATCAACTCACCTTCTTCTACACTTTCATCACTGCGGTGAACGGACATTTGTCCCAGCACGTTCCGCAGCGCGTGCATTTGGCCTGATCGATAACATGCGGAACCTTTTTTTCGCCGCTGATCGCGTCCTCAGGGCAGTTTTTCTTGCAAATGCCACAAGCTTTGCAAGCCTCAGCATCAATCTCGTAGAGGAACAGCCCGCGACATTCCTTTGCCGGGCAGTGCTGCTCCAGGATATGTGCATCATATTCGTCACGGAAGTAGCGTATCGTAGACAAAGTGGGATTAGCTGCAGTCTTGCCAAGGGCACATAGAGCCGTTCCCTCCAGCAGCTCCGCAAGTTCCTCAAGCTTGTCCACGTCACCGACTTGGCCCTCTCCCTTGGCTATCCGCTCGAGAATATGCAGCATCTGAGACACGCCCTCGCGACATGATGTGCACTTGCCGCAAGATTCCTTTTGGAGAAACTCGGTGAAATATTTTGCGACGTTGACCATGCACGTATCCTCGTCCATGACAATCATGCCGCCGGAGCCCATCATGGAACCGAGCTTGGTCAGCTCGTCAAAATCCACTCGAGCATCGAGATGTTCAGCAGGTACACATCCACCGGAGGGCCCGCCGGTCTGGACTGCTTTGAAGCTCTTGCCGTCGCGTATTCCTCCGCCGATCTCGTCAACGATCCGCCGCAGCGTGATGCCCATAGGAACTTCGACGAGCCCTGTATTTACGACCTTTCCGACTAAGCTGAATACCTTGGTCCCTTTAGACTTCTGCGTTCCAATGCCTGAGAACCATTTGCTGCCCTTGTTTATGATGTGTGGGACATTGGCCCAGGTCTCTACATTGTTAAGGTTGGTGGGTTTTTCCCACAGGCCACTCTCGACCGTGTGGATGTACTTTGCCCTGGGTTCGCCGGTTCGCCCTTCCAACGAAGCCATCAGTGCCGTTGACTCACCGCAGACAAATGCCCCACCGCCACGGTTGATACGGATGTCGAAAGAGAAGGAACTGCCCAGGATGTTCTCTCCAAGAAGACCGAGTTTCTTAGCTTGTTCGATCGCTTGCTTCAGACGGTCCACCGAGAGCGGGTACTCGTTCCGCACGTAAATATAGCCTTGCTCCGAGCCGATCCCAAATGCCCCGATGAGCATGCCCTCGATAACGCAGTGGGGGTTGCCTTCCATTATGGCACGGTCCATAAAGGCTCCCGGGTCCCCCTCGTCACCATTGCAGATGACATATTTTGGCGAGCCTTTGGCCTCTCGACAAGATCGCCACTTGCGAGCAGTGGGGAAACCGCCGCCGCCACGGCCTCGGAGTCCGGCCCGTTCCACTTCAGAGATCACATCTTCTGGTGTCATGGAGGATAGAACTTTAGCAAGCGCGCTGTATCCACCTTCGGCGATGTAGTCGGTGATTTGGGTGGGGTCAATCAGACCATTATAGGCCAGAGCAATACGCTCCTGAACCTTGTAGAATGGGATTTTGCCCACGGTATCCAGCTTTTTACCTGTAGCGGGGTCTTCGTAAACGAGGCGATCCACAAGGCGGTCACCCAGAAGCGTCTCGCGAAAGATCTCAGCGATGTCGGGCTCTTCCACACGCTGGTAGAAGATGTCACCTGGCTGGACAATAACAATCGGCCCGCACTCGCACAGCCCATGGCAGCCAACGGCCTTGGGTAGGACCTTCACATTAGCCCCGGCTTGCTTGGCAGCTTTACAAAATAGCTCGTACAACTTTGGTGAACCCTTCGCCGTACAGCCCGGACCAGTGCAAACATGTATGGACTTGGCCGAGGCGATGCGCAGGCTGAGCAGCTCTTCACGCATGTGCTGCAGATCACTGACGTCGGTAAGTTGGCCATTGCCGTGCACTGTCATGCTTCAGCCCCCTTCTCAGCGGTCTCCTTGTCCTTGGTAAGACCGGAAAGAATCTCAAGGGCCGACTCGGCAGTGACACTTTCGTAGTATTTGCCGTCCACCAGCATGACCGGCGCCACTGCGCAGGCTCCCAAACAATTGACGGCTTGGAAAGTGAATAGGCGGTCCCGCGTAGTACCGCCCGGTTCAACACCGAACTCTTTGCAGATAGCCTCAGAAACAGCCCCGGCGCCCTTGAGGTAGCAAACCGTGCCCACGCAAAGAGTCACCTCGTGCGCTCCCTTTGGCGCAAGCCGGAACGACGCGTAGAATGTCGCCACCGCGTACAGACGGCTCAGCGGCAGTCCAAGCTGCTTGCCCAGACAGCGCAAGTGCTCCGTGGGCAGATACCCACATTCTGCCTGAAGGTCCTGCATCATGGGTATGAGCATCCCGACCTCTCCGCCGTAGCGGTTGACTATCTGCTCTATTAGTTTACTGTCGTCGGTCATTTTCAGCGTTCCCTGGCGGGTTGACTGTCGCGATAAACAAAGAAATTGGCCATTTTATTCAACATGCATTTGCTGGCAATGAGTTGTATACTTAGTTGAATCGTCTGTGTTCTTTGACTAAACCGTCTCAATAGTCACCTCCTTGCCTCTTTGGCGGAGTTCCTCCGCAATCTCCCGTACTACAGCCAACTTCATACCTAATTGTCGGGGCAGATCCGGATTCTGATGGGCCGGGTTTACGCTCAGTCCTACGATAAAATGGATGTGGTCCACATCGAGGCACAAACGGATTAACGCTGAGGCACCATCTGTATTGAACTTTACCGTCTCCTTACCCGCACCTGAGCGAAGCAAGTCATCAGTCTTAGTAAGGGTCAGGATACCTTCGGTGGTCAGGTCAACACCTTCCAGCCTGGCCAATGGGGGGACATCTGGCTTCATTGTCGCCAGGTCGACATCTAATGACCTGCCCCCGAGATAACGAGCAACAATTTTTGCTGTGGTTCCTCCACAAACGGCCAGAAAACCGGGCCGTTGTCTGAACTTCGTGACGATAGTCTCATCCGCCCTCTTGTCGGCTGGTGGTCCCGTCAACACGGTGGCCGTAAGCTTGTGTCGAACCTTAATAACCACGACACTCACATCGTCGCCAGGCTTGTTGCAGTACAGGTCCCAGACAGCCTGGGCCAGTTTGTCGGCTAACTGTTGTGCGGAAAGGTCCGGGTGACAATGCTCTTCCAGGAACCGCACCACCTGTTCCAGGCCCCAGCCGAGAGGGTATAGCCCCCCTATGCCCGCATTTACCACACCGTCTGAGACAAACACGAGCCAATCGCCGACTTGCAGTTTGACCTCCGACTCACGAATGTTCTTACCTTCTATCTCCCGCTCTTCGTAAGGAACGGGGATAGACTTTCGCTGACGCAGTAGAATGACCGACGGGGTGTCGAACTCCACAACTCGCGCACGCCCTTCAGAAAAAAATTGGCCGATGGCAAACGTGCTATAAGCGAGCTTGCGGACTTCGCATACCGGAAGCGTCTCGCTCAATGTCTGCACCACCTCACCCAGCGATAGTCGATTCTCCATCAGATGCATAACGATGCGCGTGGTCAAGATGGACAAGATGTTCGCTTTGACACCGCTTCCCAGCCCGTCAGAAAGTGCAAGCGTGACGGAATCGGCATGGCGGGCAATAGACACATTGTCGCCGCAGAGCTCTTCTCCGTGCTTTTGAAGCTGCTTTGTGCCCCACTCGTAGAATAGTTTCATCACTGGCCTTCTTCCTGATAGAGGGACATAAGTTTCATTAAAAGCACCTTGGTCTCTGCCGTCGTTTCGCCCAGAAGCCTCGCTATTTCCTGTGCCGTTTGCATTTGCCGCGAGATTACCTCCTGCGCTCGCTTGAGTGTCTGTGCCTTTAAATCAAGAAAGTCCTTTCTGGCCTTTTCCTCCTCTGAGATGTCGATGAATATGCCGCAGTAGAGGTCTTCACCCTCGATCGGGAAAATGCCAACACGGAAACTGACCCCGTGCTCGGGAATGCTCTCCTTTACCATAAGCGATCCGCCTGCTGCAATAGCCCGTTCGAAGCAATCAGAGTGAACGAATTCTTTGGCCAATTGGCCCGAAAGCTCGTCATCCATACATTGGAACATGGTCACAAAGGCAGGATTAACGAAACGGATACGCGTCTCTCTATCCACCAGAAGCACCCCATTCGGTGTGTGCTGCAATATAGCACTCGTATGCGCCGCTACTTGGCTTTTTGGAAGTTCCACACTCGATTCTCCTTTACCCCGAACCCTCGGCAGGCTGCTCACGTGTCTTTCCCTCGAGAAGCCCCAGAAGTTTTGTTCGGAACATTTCGATTCCCTCTTCCACGCTCGAACTGCTTAGAATCTCGTCATTGATCTGCCAATTGATTCCCTCACCACAGAGTTCCATGCAGAAAGAGCCTTTCAGCTCGACCTTATCCTCAAGACCCTCTTCGGTCAGAAAGTTGCTGAAACGAGCTATCATGTCCCGGGCACCTTTGATGTGGCACGAGCTGCCCACACATACGGTTACGGTAATCATTGGGCACTCTCTTCTTGTCTTTCTTTGGCACTATTATGTTGAGTTGATAGGGCAAGCTCTTTTGCAGCCAGTTGTCGCTTGTGGGCTGCCAAATCCTTTTCACCAACAAGCTTGAGCGCCTTAGTGGGACAGGCCTCAACGCATGCTGGCTGCTCACCTGCTTTCGTTCGCTCAATACAAAGATCGCACTTGACGATAACGTTACCATCGCTGGATACATCAATGACACCGAACGGACAGACCATCAGGCAAAACTTGCAGCCAATGCACCTATCCTGTTCAATCAGAACAGGCCCCTCAGGGTCATGTCGACGTAACGCTGCTGTCGGGCAGACCGAGATACACGGCGCATCCTCACAGTGCCTGCACTGCAATGGCACCGCAAGTTCACCTACCGCCTCGACCGTCACCCGCTTTTGCGGCTTTGGTGACTCTGTCAGAGCCTCTTCAAGGGCCCCCGACTTGGAATGCGCGACTGCACATGCTATCTCACAACTCTTACAAGCCAAACACTTTTCAATATGTATCGTCAGGACCTTACGCATATTTGTCTCCGAAAAAATCAGACAATTCGCTCGTCACCAACTTTCGATTTTGTGCTCGAGAGGACCAGCTCTGTCAAAGCGTCCTTTGCCTGTCGCAACTGCTCCACGAGCTCTGCATCTGCATCGACCACCGGAGCACGTTGCAGATCTGCCTGCTGAACGGACGGACTATATTGCAGACTTCCCAGCAGAACTATGTCATTCAGTTGTGATCTAATCACATCCGTTTGAGCGGGATCCGTGATCTTGTTAGCAATTGCTCCAACGTTCTTTATGTGTAGCTGTCTCGCCATTCTGGCTACGGTATTGGCAGTCTCTATGCTTCTGCCGCCTGGCTCCACAACGACAACAAGAGCGTCAATGCCCTGAACGCTGGCTCTACCCATGAACTCAACACCGGCAGCTAAATCGACGAGGACCACCTCTTGTCGTTGCAGGATTGTGTGTGTGAGAAGCGCTTTTAGAAACGCTCCTTCTGGGCAGGCGCAGCCTGCCCCGCCCTGCGTAATAGCACCCAAGACCAGCAGCTTAAATGGTGTCGAACCTCTCACGTCAACTTTGAGCCAGTATTCTTCTGGCAAATCACTGACTTTGGGGTTCAGCTTAAAATATGCCCCAATGGCCTCTTTTGACGTGCCGGTGCGCTCAGCGATAAGCTGTTTCATGTTTACAAGTGGTTCGGGGCTTTGCCCCGCGGGTATACCAAAAGCCAAAGCAAGATTCGTGTTTGGATCGGCGTCAATTACCAGAACGTCAGATCCTTCCTGGGCAAACAGCCGTGCCCAAACTGCACAGACAGTAGTCTTACCTACGCCTCCTTTGCCACCAATTGCTATCTTTACGCCTTGCATCAGAAATATAATAAAGGCTTTCTACCTCGGCCGTAGACAATCCCGAAACCAAACAGAACAGAATCGGGCAAAAACCAGAAATTCGTTAGTTTAGGGCTTTTGCAGGACGTTGTCAAGGCGACTCGTTAGATTATTCTCTTTTTCTGTTAGACTATTCTGCCCAATCTCTCATACGGAGGTCCACAAAACGTGTTCGCCCAGACACGACACGACGTTTCGTGAGATTTTCTACAATTTCCCGGTAAATACTTCATATTGGGCTATTTCCGGATACCAGACACGTTCAATTACTTGCTGCGCAGGCACTTACCAAGGCGTCAACCGTCAGATTAACAGCCGTCAACAAAGCGTCCAACGGCAATTGGGCTGCTGCGGTTTGGTCGAATAATAGTGATGCACGGGCGCCGAACTCTTCATCGGCTCCCCACAAAACTACAGTCAGTGGGATCCGAGGCAGCACGTACAGTTCAATCGACGCATCGCCGAATTCACATCGCTTGGCCCCGAGCTTCTTTGCAGCCTGGTATAGAAGCTCGGGCCGCTCACCAAAAGCTTCTTCTAATTTTCCTGTTGGAAGCCTGTGCAAACCCCTAAAGAAAAACTGCCCGCCTGGCAGAGCCTCCGCCCTGACCAGTTTATCAGCCAGCGGTAAATCCTGGGCCTTTATCAAGTACACAAGAATGCAAAGCTGCTCAAGAAAACCCGCCTCCGGTGCTTTTGAGTCCGGTTGGCCGGAAAGTATCCTTTTATCCGAAGGATCAACTGTATACGCAGTATTCAGCAAAGTAATGGCGTAGTGTCCGGGGTCGGTAAGATATCGACACTTTGCCCTTCGTGCTGTCTTCTGCACGTCGAGTTCAAGAAGCTGTTCCCAGAGTCCTTCATGGGCCATGTTTGTATGTCTTTCAACTATCTCAACCCGTCATTCGGCGCTTGACAAAATGCCGGTCACGAGTCATGTCCACCACCAAGCAGCATATCCGTTGCATGGGGCAAGACATCCAAGATGACTTCCAGAGACTCTTTGACGGCTTTTGGACTACCAGGCAGATTGATTATGAGCGTATCTGCCCGGATCCCTGTGACAGCCCGCGACAGCATAGCCTTGCTGGTTTTTTTTAATCCCTCCAGCCGTGCTGCTTCGGCTAAGCCGGGAACCATTTTCTGACACACCGCGGCGGTGGCCTCAGGTGTAACGTCGCGCGGCCCAAGACCGGTCCCGCCCGTGGTGAAAACGATGTTCGCCTTAAGTTCATCGGCAAAGTATTTAAGCTCGTTTTCGATATCTTCCTGCTCGTCAGGAACTATCTTGTACTCGCAGACCTCGAATTTGTCAGCCGGCAGTACTTCCTTGATGGTTTGTCCGCTTACGTCTTGTCTTTTTTCCTGCGCGCAACTATCACTCACTGTCAGTATCGCTACCTTGATCATTTGATCTTAGCACCTCTATGATATCGCCGGTTTTGATTCGGCCTGGTTTTGTCACCTTTGCAAAAACACCTTCTCTCGGCATGATACAATCACCGACCTGCTGGAAAATCTCACACCCACTGTGACACTCTTTGCCAAACTGAGTGACTTCAACTTCCGAAGCAGCACCAAGCCTCAGTTTGGTACCCACCCTTAGTGACTGTAGGTCGATTCCTTCGGTCGTGATGTTCTCTGCAAAATCGCCTTCGGAGACATTGGCCCCTTTCGCTCTGAATTTCGCAATCGACTCCTCGGCCAGCAGACTAACCTGCCGGTGCCAATTGCCCGCGTGGGCGTCGCCCTCTATGCCAAAATCGTCTTTCAGCTCGGCGGATGCTACGTTGTACTTCCGTGTACCTCTGTCCTTCGAGATCGATATCGCCTTAATCTTGCCTTTTGTAGTCGCCACTCTTGCCTCCGGTTTTTGTCAGCAACTTGATCTGGCTTATTACCATGTCCTTGCCCTTATATTTTAGCATATCATAAATGGTAAGACATGCGGCGCTTGCACCGGCTAAAGCTTCCATTTCAACGCCTGTCTTGCCCGATGACTTGACTTGCACATTGACACAGACTGATTTGTTGGCTGCATCCATTTCAAAATCGACCACTACGCCCTCGATCAAGATTGGATGACACATCGGAATTAGCCAAGGCGTTGCTTTTACTGAATTTATCGCCGCGACTTTGGCTACCTCCAGAACATCACCTTTCGGGCATTGCCCTCGCTCAATCACCTCAAATCCTTCGTCGCCGAGCAGTACACACCCCGTTGCTGTTGCACTCCGTTGTGTAACCTCTTTGCCGCTTATGTCCACCATCCCTCTTGAATCTTCCATTTGCCTCAGCCTCCAATCTGGCTCATAGGCCTATTCCTGCACGAGCTGCCATTTACTGGTTTCTTCGCTACAGCTTCAAGTATAGAACCACAGATGTCCCTGAAGTCCACTTTTATCTCGTCATCGGAAAAAAGGCAGGGCTTGAAGTACCCATCAGCGGTCAGCCTGAGCCTGTTGCAATAGCTGCACTCCGGCGGCCGCTCTGTCAGAAATTCCGCCCTCGGCGGACTCAAAGCCGCCCGATCATAAAGCGAAAACTGCATAATCTTTTGAAGCTCAAGATGCCTTTGCTCGCAAAATGCTTTCATCGTCTCAATCTCTTGTTTTGTCGTATCATCAAGGATTACCATGTTAATCTTTATCGGCGTAAGCTCCGCTTTTACTGCCGCCTCCACGCCCGCTAACACCTCTCGCAAGTCACCCCCGCCAGTTATCCTGTAGTATCTTTCCGGCTCAAGTGAATCAATCGAAATATTCACCCGGCCGAGGCCGCTTCGCTTCAGCTTCGTCGCTAAATCGCAAAGCAGCGAGCCGTTCGTCGTCATACATACCTCGGCGATGCCCTCAATGCCTGCAAGATTTGCCACGAGCTGCTCGATCTCTTTTCGAAATAACGGTTCGCCGCCTGTCAGCCGAACTTTCGTTATCCCCAGCCGCGCCGCTACTCTTACGATCGACTCGATCTGTTCGTAAGAGAGAATATTGCGCCGGCTTTTATAAGTAAAGCTCGCCTCCGGCATACAATATATGCACCGGTGGTTGCACCGATCCGTTACCGATATTCGAAGGTAATCTATTTTTCTATTGAATTTGTCTAACAGCAATGGTAGTGCCCTCTTTAATCTCAGCGACACCGGCAGGCATGCAAATTAAACCGTCAGCCGCACACAAGGCGCCAATATGCGCCGCGCCGTGATACTCGATCCATGCAGCCTTATAATTTTCCGTGAAAACGACCGGCAACCACGAATCTCTTTCTGTCTTCTTTCTCCTTATTGTCTTTTCCAGTCGCCTGTCAATGACGGTCGGGACAAAATCATGCCCCATCAATTTGAAGAGGAAAGGTTTCACCAGCAATTCGAATGTCACGAACGTTGATACCGGATTACCCGGCAGGCCAAAACAATACCGCCTCGTCGCCTCATCCGAAACGCCGAAGACCGTCGGCCGGCCCGGCTTCAACGCAACACGCTCAAATAGCAGCCTAAAGTCATTCGTTTTGAGAACCCCTCGAACAAGGTCGTACTCACCTACCGATACACCGCCCGACAAAATCACTACATCGTTTTCCTCCATCGCTTTTTTGACCATAGAATCTGTGGCTTCTTCCGTGTCGACAGCGATACCGTAGTTCGTTGCTATTGCACCAGCGCCTTCTACCTGGCCGGCTAACTGGAAACCGTTGCTGTTTCTGATTTGATAAAATGCCGGTTTCCGGCTGGGCTCAACCAATTCGTTCCCTGTGGCTATAATTCCCACCCTCGGCTGTGACGAAACCAACGGCTTCACACATCCATGACTTGCCAGAACCGCAATGTGTTGTGCGCCAATCTTGCAGCCTGCCCCAAGAACTACGTCACCTCTTTTTATGTCTTCACCTCTTGGACAAATATTAGTCTCAGTACGGCTGCGCGTAAATCGGACCCTGTTTCGTCCTGTGCTTTCGGTGTGCTCAACCATAATCACACAGTCCGCGCCTTCAGGCACGACGGCACCGGTCATAATCTTAGCACACTGATTCGGCCCAACAGCTTTTTGGGGCGGTGTTCCGGCTGGTATTGTCTCAATTACTGTCAGTTCGTTTGCCAGGTCTGCCCGCCGGCAGGCAAAACCGTCCATAGCAGATTTGTTAAATGGGGGCACATCCATGTCTGAAACCACATCCTCCGCAAGTATCCGATTCAAGGCGCGCTGAATCTCCACACGCTCCGTGCCGAGCCGGCGAGCCGAACCCATCACAATCTCGAACGCATCGTCAAACGGAATCCCCGCACTTCTTTTGAAATTCTTCATAATCAGCCATCGTATTGAGGTTCATAAACCATTCTTCATCGCCGAGCTCAATATGCCTAACCCTGCACCGCGCGAATACATCGCTTATCTTGCGCCTGCCTGATGACAGAACCTTGTCTATAGCTCCAAGTGCACTTTTGCGGTACACGGCAAACAGCGGCTCATACTTACCCTCGCCGGTAGTCGGAATCACTAAGTCCGCCGCATCGGCTTCTGCAAGCATTCGTCTGACATAAGCCAGGTCTATCTGGGGAATGTCGCAGGCAACCACAAAATTAAGCTCGTTGGCCGACACTTCCAGTGCCGAGGCTATACCCATCAAAGGCCCCTGCCCTGATATCTTGTCCGCGATCACATCAAAGCCAAGAAAAGAGTATTTATCCACTTCGTTGGCGCTTATGAGGACCTCATCAAATGTCCCACGAAGCTGTGCGCAGAGGCGCTCTATCACAGGCTGACCCTCAATCGGCAACATACCTTTGTCGGCGCCCATGCGGAGGCTGTTCCCGCCTGCCATAATTATCGCAGTCGCCTTGACCGGCATTATCCACTTGCCATCCACTAGCTTTACCTGGTCGACATCAAAGTCAAAGCCGGCCCCATTCGAGACGACAATTTCGTCAGCATAGTCCTTCACCTGCCGTGCCGAGTTTTTCCACGTCCTCAGATTGTGACCCCTGACCATAAGAAAAAGCCCCGGCTGGACCACTCGCCGCAGCGAGTTTGATTCACAAATTGAAGTTGCGTTAGGTCCGATCGCATCCAGCAGGGTGGATATTCCTTCTTTAAGATGCGTCTTCATAACACGCAGCCAGAAAACCCGGCTTGCACCGGCAGCCAAAAGCCTGGATGTGTCCTTGCAGGAATCGGTATCGCTTTCTTCGGTAATTGAGAAATTCCCTTCGAGCGACGAGCATACCCCGCAACCTTCACCGCCGCGAGGACACTGCCCATCTTTGGCTCTTATTGTCGTAACCTTCATCCCAACGATATCCCCGCTCTTGCTAAATCTCTTGATAAGCGCGCAGGCCAGCTCGGTCTTGCCCACATTCGCTCCGGCAGAGCCTATCATTAGCATCCCGCCGACTCTTATCATTTTACCCCTCGACATACTTGCCGGTAAGTAACGAGAAATGCCAGCGTTGCTGCAACCAAACCCGCAATAAGACCGAAAAAGGCATAGCAGCTCAGGTCAAACCAAAAGCCGGACGCTCTAAAGATAAGGTGGGCAGCAGGACCCGCAGGCAAAAGTAGTCTTTTGACAAAGCAGAGCAAGTTAGCAAACATAGCTGTGAGCCCGACTATTGGAATCGTCAGAAGGTAAGGCTGTCCGCTTTTTTCCGCAAGGTTTATAGCCACATCCAACATAAGACCGGCAAAGCCAATCAGAGGTAGACCCAGGACGCCCCCAGCCAGATGACCGCCGGTCACAAACGTCGTGAAAGCCGCCGACAACGCACCGGCAGTTGTGCCTGCTTTGCAGCGCCCAAGCAGGCGAACAAGTATGACCGGCGTCATCCACAGAAGTGCCTTGTGTCCGGGCAATCCCAGGCGAAGCCGGACATGGGTTACGAACAGCCCCGCAATAACACCAACGGCGAGTGACAGAGCCAGCATCCTCAACTGATGACTACTGACAATACTGCTATGACGGTCGGTTTTTCTTTCTATCAATGGGAATCCAAGCATTTCTTTGTTCGCTCCATTCTACCGTTAAAACAGGCTTTCCATGCATAAGTCGCGGCCGTACCCACCCCAGAGTATCGTACTTGTCGGCCAAGCTCGGCACACGCGCACCCTCATATCGAATAGTGATGCCCATTCTTTTGTAAGTCCCAACATCAACGTGCAGGGGCAGTTCGCGAAGACCGGGCAAATCGATAAAACGCCCTTTGTTACCCTCGGCGCGCAGGCCAACGGAAGCTAACGCACCGATGACACCCGCGCCGGACCCACCGAGACAACGCAGTGTTATAGAGGCAGATTCAGCCAGGCTGAGAGCCTCTTCCATCTTCAGGATCCTATTCGCAGCGGCGTTGCCAAATTCCACGATGTCAAGCGTTACAGCTTCGGCCCCCGAAATACAAACGCCCGGGTCGGAACCATCGGCGGCATTCTGAGCTACAAAATCGAAGGCAAAATTAGCGGGCTCGACACCATCATGGCTGGCAACCGCTACACAAGCCCCACTGTTATGCGAAGTATATGGAATGGCTGGGTCCACCAGAAACTGATGCCTTGTGACGCCGAGCGGCTGCATGCCACGCTTTTCGCACTCGCCGGATAATAGGCGAGCTAACCGGCCCGTCCCCGGGCTCGCATTGTTATCGGTATCATCAATTCCAATCAATATTAGTACCATCGAAACTAATCACCTGAATCTCTCTCTGGGGCTCGTCTGCAGCATCTGTACTGAAGTATCAAGAGTTGCATAGTTGACACCTTTATGAAACCAACGGTGAGATGTCGGTCGGCCTCGGAGCCAACTGTCGGAGATTACCCAAGTCCCTGGATGCATAGTGGTCCGCAGGTGACGAGGCCACTCAATATCCCAACGCAGAAAGGCGCTGACATCACGGTTGCCAGTGGCACGATCGCATGAGAAATAGAAGTAGCCCATCACCCCGGCGTCAAAATTCTGCTGCGAATATCTTAATTCAGGGTCCGTTTCGCTCGGGCAATAGTAGTTTTCGGCGCCTTTGAGGTACCCTGCCAGAGCCGAAAACAAAACACTGTGCGGATTTTTGACGCCGTCGTAGTCCGGCCCAAGCATTGTATCAGCCGGCAAAGCCGCGTTGTTGTCACCGGCGTAAAGCAGCGCAGCTATGCACACATTTCGTAGATGGTTTCTGCATACAATAAGCTTAGCCTGGTCTCTGGTCCGGCCCAGTGAGGGGACTAATATCGACAGCATCAACCCAATAACCGCCGCAACCACGAGTAGTTCAACCAAAGTGAAACCCAATGACCTGGACCAAGAAGGCGGTCTCGCACGTGAATCCCTGATTCGCCCGAATGTCCGGTTTCTCTCTCTGTGTATGTTGCTTGTCGAATTCACATTTGTCATTCACAATTTACCTGCCACAAACGCGCAAGAACAGCATAGTCAAAGAACGTCACTGAGCCGTCTTGATCAAAATCAGCCAACGTGCACAACTGCGTGCCTGAACACTCGCCGCCGAGCCAGAATCCACTGAAAACAGCCCAATCCGTCATATCTACATCCGCGTCACCGTCGAAATCTCCGGCGATAGGCATGACCTCAAAGGTGGAAACAGGCAAGCTATCGTCATTATTGTCGATGACTGCACGATTCGTGTGTCTTATTAGGTCATCTCTGTAACCGTATACGCTGAAAACGGCGGTAGCAGGCAGATATTCGAACTGATAGTTCACCTGGACGAATCCACCTGCGCTACGCAGCAGGACACCTGAAAACACAACTACGGTGACCATGCCCTTCTCGATAGCGTTCCGTGGACTGTTGGAATCGAAAGCATAGCAATAATCGCTGGAATCAAAACTGTAACCGAGGGCTTCCCTGCTTGGGTCGGTTACAGAATAGTAGCCGCTGGGGCGACCAGTGTCGTAGTCGGGATGGTCATAGTAAGCAAAGTCGGGCCCGGTCAGTATAATCGTTCCTTGGTCCGATTCAGGAACATTCAAAGACACAACAAAATCGTTGGGCAATTCGTTAGCGTCGATGGCCACCAGCAACAAAAAGGTTGAGTAGTCATGTCCCTTGGCATCGTCTATGCCACTGAAGTTGCAGACAAAGAAAGAATCTGACGATGAAGTTGACAATAAATGGCCGGTGCTTGCACCATCCTGGCTTAAGCTAAACCTAAAGGCCTTCATACCGCTCGCAACGTTATCACCGCGAGCATCGTTGAACCGCACTACGTAGCTTTCGTCACTGTTCACAGAATACATATTGATTGTAGACGGCCCAACCCAGGAATCGCCGATCAGCGCATCCCATGGCTGCCAGGAAGAATCCGCCGCAGCAACTACCAAAACAGACAGAGCCAGTGACATCCAGACTGAACAAATCTTTGTCACAGCATTCACTCTAAGAGCCCCTTGATGTGCTTTTCATAGCCTTTTTCTGCTGCCTCTTCGACATCGCTCCGAAATTTCATATAAGCTTCGACCCATTGTCTGCCTTTTTCGCTGAGCACGGTTCTGCCGCCTACATTGCCGCCTCGCTGTTTCTCCACCAGCGCAACGTTCAAAGTATCTTGAGCTTTCTTCAAATCCCCCCACGCCTTTCGATAGCTTATGTTTAGCGATTCACTGGCCGCCTTCAACGACCGCTCGGTACCAATGGCTTCGAGCAGTCGCCATTTGCCGTCACCGAAGACGCCTTCAACATCTTCGCTGCTCAGCCAGAGTTTGAACCTCGGCCTTAGCTTCCTCACATTTCTATCCTCTACTATGTCATGCAAAACAGCCAAGCTGACACTTGCAGATTTGTATGTTGTGCTGATTGCAGATCCGCCCTATCTCAATCGGTTTTGCTCCGAATCGCCGTGCCAGCTCAAAACCCTCGGCACAAGCCAGCTTTTTTCCGCCTTCCACCTGCTGTCCGCCCTTAGCAGATGCGAGAACGGCATCTATCAGTTCTTGATTTTTACTCATCTAAGCCTCTAAACACAACGTCCACCGTTATGCAGCACTCGACATATCGCACACGCACAAAATAGGGCATTGGTTTGACCCTGCAGAACCTGAACTTCCTCATAAGACAGGGTCTAATCCCTTGCCCTGCAGTGTAACGCCCGGATCAATGCCTCTCACAAGAGACAAAAAACATGGTGGCCGGCGTCAACTCTGGCACCAACGTGGACCACCTCGCAGGCCGAGCGTAATATAAAACTCCAGCGCGCAATTGCAACGCTTTTTTTTTCGAAATCTTGTCTTATCCGGCGACCATCCCCGTGTACGCTAATGCTTCCCGCATTTCTTGCGCCCTTCGTTTGGCGCCCGGCTCCTACCAAACCACATATTCTCGGGGCCTGGCCCCTAAAACACTCCTAAAACACAATCCTTTCTTGCTGTGCGTCGAACCGTGCTACCTCGCTCTCTCGCAGGCTCAGCATGCCCATCTGCAACGCCGTTTGAACGTGGTACGCAAGGTCCATCGGGCTGAGAGTATCCTGTCGACGCGAGCGACAACACTCCAAAAATTTCTGCCAGTATCCAACAAAATCTTCACCGTGTTCGATGGCAATACGCTGCGGCTTTTTCTCGGAGCCGTGAGCGGGCACAAAGATGATTTCATTCTTTTCAACCGTCAATGTCCCTTCCCATCCGCGAATTACTGGTACCCGCTGTCCCGAGCCCCGGCTGGCAGTGGCTGGATAGTCATTGGCTTGTGTCCCGAGAACCGCAACCGTAATCTTTTCCGGGTAATCGATTAGCATGTTGAATGTGTCAGGAACCTCACGCTCCTGATAGCGGAACTTACCACCGGTAGCAACTACCTTGCTTGGCATCGTCACACCTAAGATAGACACCACGGGCGTCAGCGTATGCGGAAACAGGTCGGTCGAAGGGCCGCCGGCATAGTCCTCATACATCCGCCACCGGAAAAACCGGCTGACATCGAATGGACGCTGAGGTGCATCGCCCAGAAAAGCTTCCCAGTTTAGGTCCGAACCGGGTTTGGCACCAGCATCGTCTATCGGCATACCGGCCTCACCCCAGTCACCAACCCGGAAGTAGCCGCACTCCGCGTGGACCGGCTGGCCAATCAGTCCGTCCTTGACCAGCTCTTTCATCTGCTGCCACACTGCGTCTGACATGCCCTGCGTGCCGAGCTGGAAAACCCGGCCCGTCCTTTTAACCTCGGCGGCTAACTGCCTGGTCAACTCATACTGCCGCCAGTGCGTCACCGGCTTCTCGCAATAAACGTCTTTGCCAGCCCGGACCGCGTCAATCGCTTGATAGCCGTGATGATGGTCCGGCGTGGAGATACAGACCACATCAACGTTCGAATCACCCAGCAGCTCGCGATGGTCCATATACCCTTTGGCTTTGTACCCCTCTACCACCTTTTCAAGGCGAGGCCGATACGCGTCGCAAGCTGCCACTATCTCCACGTTGCCGCCGTGGGTTTTCAGGTAATGCACAGCCTGAAGGTGAGCGTGGCTGCGCCCCCCACAGCCTATAAAGCCAACACCGATCCGCTCATCGGCGCCGCCGCCTTGGCCGGTGAAGCCCCGCGTCGCTGTGCTCGCAATTGCGACTGCTGCCGTTGCGCCAGCCCGGCGAATAAACTGCCGACGATTCAGAGTATCGTCCTTATTAGATGGTTTTACAGACATTGTCTTTTCCCCTAAATCATATTATCCGAATCCTATCTGAGTTGTTTTACCCCAGTGACATTTGTCTCCTGACGTGGCCAAGCAGCCCACCGCTTATATAGATGGTCGATCGTGTCCGGTTCAACGCTGCCGTCCCACAGCGCCACGCCATAACGCAGCACCAACGGCTTGCCTGAGACAATCTTTAGCGGCTCTCTGTGCAAATTCAGCGTGGCCGACAGATATGCGAACGGCTTGGTCATCGTGAACCAATGCGTCGGATGACGCAGATTATCCGGATGACCAAACATAGCAACGGTAACAGGCGCGCCGTTAGCACTGGCAGTATAGGCGCACCAGTCAGACCGGACGAGCCGCTCGTCACCTCGCACCACCTCACCGGTCCTGTCGTCGGCGTTGCGGAATTTGCCGCCGACGTCCATCGACGTTAAGAAACGCATGCCCAGGCCAAAGTAATGTGAGCCGGCAAGTGTCGCCGATTTTTTCCCTTGAGGAACGTCAAAACGTGACCCCCAGGTCACAAGTGTAACCTTCGGGTCGTCTGGCTGACAGAGCCTGATCGTGCGGTGCTCGTTTAGCAACAACTCTTTGCCACGCGGATTCACCCAGGCAAGCTGCTCTGTGAGACCGACCCACGGAATATCGCCATGCCTGTCGACCGTTATGTCCGTGAACGCCCGGTGCTCCTGCCGGCCCGGCGCCTGCTGCTCCTCCCAAAAATTAACGCCGTCTACGGCCACCGCATACATCAAGGCGTGATGGTGCACGTGATCAGCAGGTGAGTCGCGCAAGATATTGATTCCGCCAGGCGAAAATAACTCCTGCACGCATGGTTTGAACGGCACATTGTCGTAACGATACCGCAGCAGAACCTGCTCGCCTCTGTGAATAGACAACGTATCTTGCTCAATCATTATCCGCATCGGATTCGCCGACGCCGCTCCCGGTGACCCCTGTGCGCCTATCCGTGTCATCGCAATTGAAGCGAGCACACCAATAGCCAACAGAAATCTTATTGTGGCTCTTTTAGATCTTTGCATGACCAGTTTTCTCCTGAATGTCCCCAAACCTCGGCCCTGTGTCACACCTTCGGCCTAACTCAAATAGAATACGGTACGGTGCCCGACTCGTCAACAACATAGCCCCACCTCTTGATGTATTCGGCGCCCGGCAAAAACTCGTCGTTCGTCTCCCTCAGCTTCTGGATTAATATCCGCTCCAGCTCCTTCTGCAACTTATTGTACTCACGCCTATCGCAAAGATTGTTGAGCTGGTACGCATCTCGCTCGTTGTCATATAGCAGCCAGGGACCTTTCAAATCACGAACGTACGTATAGCGCCCCGTCCGAACGCCCCGATATTCTCTGCCGCCGTTCTTCCTTTTCCACTGACCAAACGGCGATGGACAGCTAATTAAAGCGGCGTTATCCCTCGTCCTTTCCGTCCCCACTAAAATCCCCGAAAAATCCGCGCCCTCAACGGTCGCAGGTATCCCGATACTACTCAGACCCAGCAATGTCGGCATAATGTCGGGCGTATTAATCGGCACATCAATTGTCCTGCCGTCTCTGCCGAGTCCTCCCGGATAGTGCAAAAGGAACGGAACGAGGATAGACTCATCCCACGGCCTTTGCTTCTTCTGATGACCGTGCGAAAAAAGCATGTCACCATGGTCGGATGTGAAAACCAAGATCGTGTTATCCTCCAGACCCGCCTGCCTGAGTGTCTGAAGGATTTCTCCAATGCAATCATCCAGCGCAGCGATATGAGCATAGTACCCGGCAAGCGTCTTCTTGGCTTTATCCTGCAAATGTGCGGGAACGTTCGCCCGTAGGGTCAATCTCTTAGGGTCGAACGAGCTTCTATACTTCTCAGGCGCCGTATGATACGGTGCATGGGGCGGCCCCCAGGAAAGAAAGAGCGCAAAGGGCCCGTCGCCGGCGTGCTCGCGAATGTACCGCTGCGCCTCGACCGTCTGGGCAATGGCGTCATACCCGTCCCATTTGAGTCTTACGTTCTCATCGCCGTAATAGAAAGAGTTGTTATAGTCGTGCGTACAACACATTGCCTTCCAGAACTCAAAGCCCTGGCGTCTCTCTTTCGGGATAAACGCACTTCTCTCGTTTCCATCTAAATGCCATTTGCCGATGTAGCCGGTATCATAACCAGCTCTGTTGTATGCCTGGGCGACGGAAACAGCATCAGTACTTAATCGCACGTCATTCAAAAACACGCCGTGGGTGAGTGGGTATCGACCTGTCATCAAGCTAGCGCGATATGGGCAGCACACTGGACAGCCGGACACGACATTGGTGAAGTTCACGCTCTCTTCCGCAAGCTCGTCGAGGTTTGGCGTCCTCACATCCCTATTTCCCGCGTAGCCGGTGGCCTGTGCACGCCATTGATCAGCCAGGACAAAGACGAGATTCGGCTTCCGCTTGACACGTTTCGAGCTATCGCGCCGCAGTGCGCCACATCCTGATAAACCGCTGCCCAACAAAAACGAAACCGTGCCCGCACCCGCAGCTCGAAGAAATTCCCTTCTTCCAACACTGCGTCGTTTCATCAGATTACTCCATCTCACAGCTACCGAATAGCGTTACCGATCCAGAGGCATCCACACAGTCATTTCTGACACGCCTCGATTGCCCCAGGCGTAATAAGGTATCAACGTGACCGCCAGCTTCTTCGCCTTCTGCGGCGCTAATTCCCGATAAAGCCCGCCTGACCAATCACCTTCTTCAAAAGCTTCAGCCTCTCCTTCTAAAACAGTTACGCCTCCCAGTAGATTCTTCCTAAATTGCGGCTCCAGCCTGATATTATGGGGAATCACCACCTCACTAACCTTTACGCCATTTGGCAAATCAACTGATTCCAGACAATAAACAACAGGACCACGTTTAACGGCTACTTGATTGCGAACTTCCTCGACTAACGGATTGGCCTCGATCAGTTGCGCTCGCATAGGCAAATTGAGCTCGATCACGTCACCTGCCGACCACGTCCGGTTCAACTTAAAGTATCTGCCGGGCTCCAAGTTATCTCCGACACCTTGCCCATTTACCTGCAATGTTGCTTCCTTCGTCCACGCTGGAATACGCAGCATGACCGCAAATCCCTTTTTCTTTGGCGCACTCACAGTAATCTCTATTCTGCCGTCCCACGGATAGCTCGTCTCTTGCGTTAATTTGAGTTGTGTACCATCGCCAAATTCCGAATCCAGTTCACTCCCACCATACAGGTTCACCCACACACCTTCATCTGAGATACCGTAGGCCCAACCGTGCACCTTCGCAATCGTGCGAACAATATTAGGCGGACAGCAAAAACAACTCAGGTAGGCCTGCCGTGTAGGCAAGTCCCAGGATAGAAATGGCACATCTTTAGTTCGGCGAAGCACATTCGTATAGAAAAAGTGCTTCCCATCCACACTAATTCCCGAAAGCCCACTATTATAAAGAACCAATTCCATAGTGTCGGCAAAGCGAGCTTCTCCCGTAATTGCCAGCATTCGCCAGTTCCACATAGCGTTGGCTATATTCGCGCAAGTCTCATTATAAGCTGTGGCGCTTGGGAGCTGATATCCTCTGCCATACGCCTCGTGTACTTCGTCGCTCCCCGATGACGCCCCTCGATGCAAGGCACCGGTAGCTCCCGTAACGCACATTTTCTGTAAAGCCACATCCTTCCAAATCTTCTCAAGAGCCCCAAACAACCTCCGGTCACCGGTCTCAGCATAGACATCCGCCGCACCGGCATAGAGATAGTTGGCTGTGACGGCATGCCCCTGCGCCTCTGTCTCTCTCCGCAAGGCGGTCCGAGTTTGATTCTGATCCCTACCGCCCGACACCGAACCGCGCATGTCTACAAAAGTCTTGGCCAATTCCAAGTATTTGCCCTCCCCGGTCGTTCGGTAGAGCTCCACCGCCCCCATAATATTGGAGGGATTAAAGCCAAAGTGGGCTAATCGAGGATCACGCGATATGAAAGTCTTATAAAGATAGTCACCCGTCTTTTTGGCAATATCTAAAAGACTGCTTTTCCCTGTCGCTCGATAATGAATGCAGCCCGCCGTCATCAGATGCCCCATATTGTATAGTTCGTGGTCATGGAGGTCCTGAAACCGCTCGGTCTTTCCCGCAAATCCCACCTCACCCGTTCGATAGCACTTTATACCATGACCTATGATAATCGAAGTATGAATATACCCGTCTCTCTGCTGTGCCGCGCCTACCACTTCTATAACCTTGTCCATCAAGCGGTCGAGGTTCTCATCCCTGCTCACCGCGTAGACATAAGAGGCTGCTTCCAGCCACTTATAGAAATCTCCGTCAAGCCACCATGTTCCTTTGAATTCCCCCTCCTCCAAGCCCGCTGCAACAAGGAAATTCGTATATGCATGGCTAACATTCGGATCCTTCAATATTTGCCACATGTTGCCAATCATTACCTCGTGACACAGCGCAAACTTCTCAGCCCAAAACCCTCCCGTCCACTTTACATCGTCGATGTCCAGACTCTTCAACTTCACAAATGGGCTGCATGTTGTGTCGGTGATTCCACGCCCTTTTGCGTAACTGTAGCTACTGACGGAGAGTAAAATAAGTGTGCTGACAAAAATTTTTGGGCGTACGTTTGCCACGTTTGCTCTTTCGCCACCGAGACCGCTCGAAAACCTTCCCGCAGAATATAGAGAATCACTCTCGCCGCGCATGCGGCTGGCTGTCAAGAACCATAACAGCGACTATTTTAACGCATTCTTCCGTCACCACCCTTGCGGCTTGCCGTTCCAACCTTGCTGGCAACTATTATACCAACCCTTTCAGGCAGTCAATACTTCGCTCGGCCTGATCAATGGTGCCGCATTCCACACTCAGCACAATGTCACGCGGTGCACCCTTGCATACCTCGATAACCTTCTTCCAGTCGATGAGCCCTTCTCCGCAGGCACAGCCGGCGGGAGTGCCCGTTACCTTGCCACGCTCGTCTTCAGATTGCTGTATTGAAATATCTTTCGCATGCATATGGACCAGTCTGTCTTTGATGCCCTTAAGCCACGCGATTGGGTCCTGCCCGCTCAGATAGGCGTTGCCAGTATCGAAGTTGATCCCGATCGCCGGAGAATCAACGAGTTTATATATCTTATCCAGGCCGTTCGGGCTCTTGCTGTACTGCTGGTGCGGTTCCAGACCGATCATAACGTTGCGCGCCTCGGCAAACGCCGCCGCCTCCGTCAGCACATACTTCATCAAAACATGGTCTTCCTCTTCCGTTGTCCAGGACGGTTTCGGACCTTCGTCAGTATTAACCACCGGGGCACCGCATTCTGCTGCGAAGCGGATCGCCTGCTTCACGTAGTTGCCGCTAATATCCGGCTTGCAGAGCGGAGTATGGCAGGACAAACCGGACAGCTTTACACGCGCTTTTTCACAGACACGCTTGACACGGTACGCATCGTCCAGCATTGAAATAGTCATATAGTAACCGGCTTCACTCATCAGCTCCCGTCCCCAGTGAACCCACGGCTCAACGTATTCGTAGCCTAACTCCGCTGCCTTTTCAACGCCCCACTCGAACGGCTTGTCCGCGTGTCGAACAAATTCCATATTCACGCCAATAAGCACTTTTCCCATTTCGTGACCTCCTTACTTTGTTATACGGCTGAGTTGCCTGCTGTCCCTGAAAAACGCCGATTATGACGGCGTTGCCAGGAGAATCAATTTACACACAAAAATCTCGCCAACCAAAACCTTCTTGTTAGACCTGTTAGTTGTCGCCGGCAGAATACTTCAAATACAACACCATACCTTCATTCCCAGGCGTAAAGGCCTTTACTGGACTTGAAGCTACAGTTTGCCCACTGCCGATAACTTTATGTCGCTCGGGGTCATACCACTCATAATAGTATGACCTGCCCGTATGCAGGCCTGACACGTTGAATGATGACCGGCCCGGCTGATATACAATATATTCTTCGCCTGGCTTTGCAAGGCAAAATTTCGTCGAACACAGATCATCCCGCGGCCCCATATTCACAAGGTCTATTCTGCCTGCGTAATCAACTGTTTTGCCTACGTTGTAACGGGCACGCTCCCACGCAGGTCCTTCCGAAGCCGGAGACTCGAATGGCTTGTCGTAAAGGTTGAAATGATACCCCCTTGTAAATGCGCTCCAAACGAATGCAACGTCATTACTGCCCGGAGCAACATGGTCCATATCCACAAATGCTGCCCTGCCGCTGTCCTCTATTGGTGGCTCCATATTTCTATAACTGCTGGATGCCCAGCTACCCGCAACCGCAAAACAATCAGCCCCGCTCTTGACAACCTTGTCGTTTTCTATTTGTTTCCACTTGCCGTTGCGCAGCCGCCCTCCGGCAGACATCATTACAAGATGTTGCTTGGGTCTCGTCTTTTCATAACGCTTTATGTGGGCTATCATCTCATATTGCCAATCCGGTGCATAGAGCTCGTTGGCTATTTCGTATATCACGTTGTCAAGATCATTTACCGTATCGATGACCTTTTTGACATAGGCTTTCTGCAAATCGAGGATCCTTTCATCTTTAGTATAGAAAAACTCCATCCCCTTACCGTCGCCATCATAGTCCACATGTATCCCATTCACATTGTTGTCTTTTTTGAACACGTTCCCGTCCCACAAAGTCTGCTCCGGCTCACCGCAAGCCTCGCCGCCCAGAAATCCGTACACCTCAAAAAGCATGATGGAAACATAGATTCCTCTGGCCTGTAAATCCTGACATCGCTCGCGCATTCGTTGAAAGAAACCATCATCAAACTGGTACAGATCGAACTTCAGGCCGCCATCATTTGCTCTACCGTGGCCTACCACACGCTCGTACGGCATTGGAAAAGCTACCGCATTATTCACCGGAGCCATCGACCCGCTACCGGTACTCCATATCACCCAGTTCCGCAAATAGTTAAGATTGTGTTCTTCTACAAAGCCCAGATACTTTTTCCAGTCTAAGATTCTTTCCCTGTTTCTAATAAACTCTTTATTGAATGAATTATCCTGCAAATCAACGAATATCTGATGTCCCCCGAGATAAATCGCTTTGCCCGTCCCATCGGCAAAATACCGTGGATTGTCCCCGTGCACGCCCAGCACACCTCCTTCGCACGGCTCGACCATCCAGATGCAACAAGCACAAAAGACAAGGGCCACACTCAAAAGATCATAAGAAACCATTCTTCTCGTAGAATCCAAGCCGCGTTAACCATTCCCAAGACCCGCCAAACCACTCTGACCGATGATAAAAAGCCTGCTTTCTTCGCCTTAGTTGTCCATTAGCTCGCTGTAGGCCGGATAAGACCTTGGAGAAATTCCACAAGACCGCCCAGCCTGTCCAACGCCACAAAGACCACCGACAGAATTGCAATGACCCACATCGCTGGCTTTACCTGCCCAACTTTCCCCGAAACTACCTTTATAAGCGTGAAGGATACAAAACCCAGCGCCAACCCCGTGCTTATACGATAGCTGACTGCGATCACAATTATTATGATCAATGCCGGTATGAATTCATCCAGCTTCGAAAAGCTAAGCTTTTTGAATTCCTTGATCATGAAAAGTCCGACCACAATCTGAGCCGGCGCGGTCGCGTAACTCGGTACTATTGCTATGATTGGGACAAAAAACAAAGCCAAAAGAAACATGATCCCTGTAAACACCGACGTCAGGCCCGTCCGCCCGCCTTCCTCTATCCCTGCCGCGGATTCAATATAGGATGTCGTCGTTGATGTCCCCATAAGCGCACCAGCCATTGTCGCTACCGCGTCTATACCCAAGAGCCTGTCAAGTCCCTTTATCTGATTGTTCTCGTCCCTCATATTCGCCTTGTCACAACATGCGACAAGCGTTCCGATACTGTCGAACATATCAATGAACATCAGGCTGAATATGCTGCCGAACAGGCTCCATTTTAGCGCACCGGCGATGTCAAGCTTAAAAGCAATCTGGTCCAACTTCCAATTCAGTGACACAAACTCAGCAGGCTTGTCTATAAATCCGCAGACTGCCGCGAGGATGCTCGCAAAGGCAATGCCTATCAATAAGGAACCGGTCACCTTGATAAGCCCCAGCACAATCATTACAGCCAATCCGCTCAAACCTATCCAGACGGTTGGCGTCAAGCTGCCGAGTTTAAATAATGTCTGCTCGTCTCGCAAAATCAGCCCGAGGTTGCCCAGGCCGATAAACGCTATAAATAAACCTATTCCGACCGATATGGCCGAAATCAAACCAGCAGGTATCGCTTCCACCAATTTCTTCCTCAGCCCAACAAGCGTGAGAATCAAGAAGAATAGTCCTGACAAAAAGACGACACCTAAGCCTGTTTGCCAGCTTACCTGCCCACCTTGGACAAGGCTTACCGCAAAATATGTATTCAGTCCCATACCCGGCGCCATAGCTATCGGCGCCCTGCCGAATATCCCCGTGGCAATTGTTGCTACCGCGCTTATGATACAAGTGACCACTATTAGCGCATCTTTATCCATACCCGTTGGGCTTAGAATATTGGGATGCACGAAAATGACGTACGCCATCGTAAGAAACGTTGTCAATCCCGCTATAAATTCAATCTCAACACTTGTCCGTCTCTCCTTCAGTTGAAAATATTTGTTGACCATCTCAAATCCCCAAGTTGGTCTACTGACGCGCCGTATATCTCAACCGAGACCAGGAACATTACTGATGCTGCTTGTTTTTCTCCATGGAGACCTCCGAAGCCAGGAGTCTCACCAGCTCCGCAACTAAGCGAGCAGAATTTTTGGCCGCGATTATATAGAACATCTGCTTATCCTGTATAGCACCCTCATCGGCTCTGTCGCTGATACTCCGTATCACTATATGCGGAATGGCACGCTGGTAGCAAATCTGAGCTACGGCAGCCCCTTCCATCTCAACAGCATCGGCGCCCAGCTGCTCGCGCAGCTCGTTGCACTTCTCGCTCGAAGCAACAAAAAGATCCCCTGTGACAACAACGCCCTTGACAATCTTCGGCTTCCTTTCGCCGGTTGTAGTCTCTACCGGTTCAAGCTTCACTTCTTCGCTTGCCCGCAGAGCCAAATCCACAAGGTGCTCGTCGCCCAGAAAATAAATGGGATTCTCTATACCGGTCAGCGGATTTTTAACCCCGCTATATACAAGCCCGTCCGCGCCGACTATCCCTGAATCGTGATAAGCTACCTCCTGACCTATCACTATGTCGCCGGGCAAAAGCTGTGGATTTACTGCCCCCGCGATACCGGTAAAGATCACCTTCGTAGGCTTGAAATGCTCTATCAGAAGCGTAGTTGTCATAGCCGCGTTGATTGTCCCAACACCGGTCCAGGCCATAACAACACACCTGCCGTTCAACCTGCCGCTTAAGAATCGTATCCCTTCAATTTCTTCTTCACGTGCATCCGTCAGCCTATTCGCCAGTAGCGTTACTTCGTTCCGGAACGCTCCCAATATGCCGGTGATTGGACCGCATTTCTCTCCAGGCGAGGTTGAGCTACACGAACTGCACAAGAGAACAACTGATATGCAGATGATCGCTACAGCTTTAGCGCGCTTCATTGCTCTACTTAGCCTAACCTATACGCTTTTCCGAACGCCAATACGAGCGACAGGATTCAAAAGCTCCACGTCCCTAACGAACAGCAGGACCTGAACGTGGCCATAACACGTGCATGTGGGTACTCTACTCTATTAGTGGGGGCTTACTGCCCCCTGGCCCCCCAGAAGTTACCATATCTCGGAGCGGATTTCCACCTGAATTCTCACCGGACGAAGGCAATGAGGCACGAAATTGTGTGGCTTCGGCGTGGTTGCGATAGAGCGAATGAAGGTTAGTCTTTCCGGGGGAGGATTGTATAGGAGTGAGCGATTTTAGGCTGGCTTGAATATGAATCACCGTTCCGTCTTTCGACAGAAAACCTGACATATTCTACTTTCGCTTGTTCACGTGATACCGTTACGCGCAAGTAACCCGACCCGGCGAGAATAGTGTCTTGATGATATCCATAATCTCCTGCCTGCCGGGGCATGCCTGGTGGTACGGCACGTCCGGGCTGAGGGACAAGCTGATAGACAATACCGTCCAGTTCCTGGTGCGCGTAGAAATGGTCGTGGCCATGGAACACAACTGAAACGCAGGTCTCCTTGAGCAGTTCATGAATGGGCTTTTCCCAGCCTGGGCGTTTCTGCTCGAAAATGTATTGCTCGTTATAATCATATCCTCCCCATTCTTGGAACCGCGCAAACTCTACCCCTCCGCGACCATTACCCTGTGACCCTCCGACAAGTTGATGAATAAATACGAATTTGTAGGGAGCCTTTGACGAGCGCAATGTTTCAGTCAACCAGTCATACTGAGCCTTGCCCAGCGTAAGATTCCAGGTGTCTCCGCCCTTAGCTCGATTGCCTGAATAACGATATGGGTCAAGTGTCACAAACAATGCTGGTCCCCACTCAAAGGCGTAGTAGTTTTCAGGCAGCCCGACAAAAGGCTCTTCACGAGAATTGCCGGTATAAAACTGACACGGGTAAGGGTTAGGCAGATATTTCTTTCTCATAAGGCTGGCCCAGGTAGCAAGATTATCTGCTGTTCCATCAAGATAACGCCCCCACTCTCCATCGTGATTGCCCGGCACAAAGAAAAAAGCACTGGACTTACACAAACCCGATATAATGTCTCGTTGGACAATGTATCTGTTCTCGGCCTCCTTATAGCGAGTTCCATAATTACCGGTCATAAACGTATCACCAAGAGCAAAATGCAGGTCAGCTTTGTCTTTCTGTGCTGTACTGAGGACATAACGGTATAGACTCTCAGTCTCAGGCGAATCCAAGTGCGAATCGGCCTGGATTGTGAAAACGTACTCATCTTCAGGTGACCTGGCTGTCTGAAATGAACCACCTACCGCCTTCCGAAATATTTCGCTTGGTGAATGTTTGTACTCAAAAACATATTCATAGCCCGTTCGGCCCTTAAGCCCAGATAATGTGGTCTCCAGCGGCTTTCCCGCTTCAATCACAGCAAGATTTTTGACCTCTTGAGCCTTTGTACCTTCTGGCCAATAAAGGATACGCCCATACATCTTCTTTTGGGAAAGAATGCTGAAATCAATACTGTTCGTTGTGGGTCTGCCAAGAATGACATTGTAGTTGAACTCAGGAACATCAAGCTTCAGAGTGTCCGCAGTATTGCGATTGCGTACCCTGCTTTGACGTAGCCTTTTGTCGGTGGCTCTCCGAGTCACACCTTCTCTTTGGACTCTCTGGTCGCCTTCGAAACGTCCCGTCTGCCCTCGGGACGTCACATTACGGCCCAGTGTATTCGGGCGGCGCTCTTCTCTTCCAAAACGCTCGCCAAGACGATTCTCTCTGGACTCCTTTGGCCCGCGTTCTGGCCGCAAGAAACTATCTGGACCTTGGCGATCATATTGCGGCCGACGAGTATTTCTTCGTCGACCGGAACGTTGTGGCAAGGTCTGTTGGGTAGACTCAAGCGTATCTGCCGTTCCCTGGCCCGCAGCCTTTTCCAGAACGCCTCTCGGCTGGAGCGCTCTACCTGCAAGACGCTTGTCGTCGGCCTCAATACGCTCAATCTTGAATATCGCGTTGTAGTTGTGTCCTCTATGATCCAGAGCAGCTTTATCCCCTTGCCCCAGTATTCCTGAGTTCGTAACGGGATTGACATATTTCCACACGATCTGCCCGCTTTGCGTAACCTCTATCAGTTCTCCATGAACACCGGCACAGATTAGAGTATTGCCATTAGGCAAACGAAATGCCCCCGAAATCTGCGAAGAGAAAAAGCTCTTCGGCTCAGTGGCTTTCCAGCTCCACGTCGGTTTGTCTGGCCCATATACAGAAAGGCTCAATTTGTAATTGCCTTTTGAATCTATGGGCAAGCTGATTTGTTCTATGCTGGAGTACTCACCAGACGGCCTGCGTAGTCCATTGTTAAAAATTAGAATGTCACCCGCTCCAGGATAACCTTCAGGAATCCAGCGGGCATCGTGCTGATCGAATAGCTGCTTTGCCCCTCTTATATTGTAGGCCGCGGGATTGCCCCATCGATAAAGCAGGTCTCCGCCCTTACCATAGCGTCCCCCGGAACAGCCGGCTGCTTCTTCGGTCGTCGTTGAGCAGTCAATGATCCATATCTCACTGCATCCACGCACACTGAGGACTATCTGGTCAAGAGCCGGGTGATAGTCAATTGAGTTCATGTGGTTCCAGAATGCCTTCACGCCACGTCCGTTGCATCGTGTCCAGATTCGGCCTGGATTGCGAGCAGGGTCCCCATAATTGGGCTTTTCAGGGTAGTCATTCTGGATAAGGTGATCCCATACTCGCCAACGCCAGACGATTTCTCCGCCTCTGGGCATGGTGGGCTTGATTTCAACGACTGAATCCGGAAGAATCAATCTGTCACGCAATAAGTCTGGTGCAAAGCCTGCCTCTTGAGCATCTTCCCACGTTTTGCTTTCGGTAAACAGGCCCAGGATGTTGCCGTTGTCCGTTACGGCTATATCATGGTGCAATCCCGGCAGGTCGTATTCCCACATCAGGTTGCCCTGCCAATCATACATTTCGATTCGCCCACCCTCGCCACCGCCAATTCCGCCTGCTCCTCTTTGCTTAGTCATACATGTACGCAATAATCGCCCCTCTTCAAGCAAGTACACTGATTGCCCTGGAGGGTGTTTGCTCGATGTCCACTGATGAACGACCTGCCCATTTATGTCAAGCAGATACGTACCAGTTGCATGTTTAGGGGCCATGAGAGTATATCCGGGGCAGGCTTCAGGGCTGCCAAGCAAAAGGCCAACGGTCTTTTCTTTGGAGTACGAATCCAGTTCTTCTTTTTCTTCTGCAACTTCAGTTGGACCCGGATCAAAAACAGGCCTGAAACCAACATGATAGTAAGGGTGGTCTGGGTCAAGCGGGCCCCTATAATATCCGGGGTCGCGGTTGGCCACCCGTGAATGTCCCCATTCCCCGTTGTACCAGTTCCCGCCACGCATTCCTCGGTATCGTTTTCCGTCAGGCATAATCGAACCGGAATGCGGCCCTTTCGGATTGTCCAATGGGCTTTGGCTGTAATAGTCCCGCCCGTACCAATCGTGAACCCACTCCCAGACATTCCCACACACATCATGAAGACCATATCCGTTTGCGCCATCCCGGGTCTGGTATTCACGCTGGGGACCGGGCCAGCCATAATCCGATTTCTTGTGAGTCCTTCCGTTGTAGAAACCGACCGGCGTAGTCCATGGATAGCTGCCATATTCATAAGGATCACCGGAACGGGGCCAGTTGGCACGGCTTGAATCAGGCTCATCTCCCCAGGGAAAAACGCAGTATGGGCCATGAAGACCACCACGGGCAGCGTACTCCCACTCTGCCTCGGTTGGCAGGCGAAACCCACTTTTCGAAAAATCACAGATCCATGTTTTAGTATCGTAGAGTTCGGGATAGCCGCTACGGTGACTTAGCCAATTGCAGAACAGAGCTGCTCCTTCCCAACGCACGCACACTACCGGGTGGTCCGCTCGACCTGGAACAATTGAAAATGCTCTGCCTTCGTTATCGTAAACAATTCCGCTGTAAGAAACTGCCGGGCGGCTCTCGCACAGCATAGTCTTTTTATCAGGAAGTGTGATTTGACCGCCTTGGCCTGTAATCCACCTCAACCGCAACGCCTCATTGAGAAACTCACAATACTGTCGGTTTGTGATTTCCATCCTGCCGATGTAAAAAGCATCAAGGCGAACGCGATGGACGGGTATTTCATCGCTTGGGTGACTTCTTCCTCCCAGAGAATGATGATCACCCATCTCAAACTCTCCTGCCGGTATAGGCGCAAACTCCGAAGACAATGAATCCGGCAGCGATGACGCACAGACTGTACTTACGACCAAGAAGACCAAACTGAATACAGAAGGGGGATTCATTATGGATGAATGGATGTTGAGCACACTCTTCGTGCAACGCAGTGCCGTCTTCATCTTGATCCTCTCATATCATCATGAATTACTATTCTCTATTTCTGCCAGGTAAGTGGAGCGAACGGCAAGCAGGTTACATCAATGATTTATTCTTTTCACCGGAATTTTCAGCGGAGGAGATAATAAGCATTAGGAGCCTACGAGCAGCGTGTTACGTGAGTCATTGCAAACAAAGGATGAGACTACTGCGAGCGAGAGGATTCGAACCTCCACATCCCCAAGGGACACCAGGACCTAAACCTGGCGCGTCTGCCAATTCCGCCACGCTCGCAATTCGTATCTCGTGAATCGTATTTCCGGTAAATTCGAAATTCAAGGTTCGATATTTGGCTTTCTATCCTGGTCGCCTTGCTTATCCTGTCTCCTGTCTGCTGTCTCTTGTCTCCTGGTTTCTGACGTCTCTTCCTTTGATATCTTCTCGATTCGCTTCTCAGCTTGCTGCAATATTGTCCGGCAGTGCCCAATCAAAGCCATCCCTCTTTCATACTGCTGCAGGCTCTCCTGCAGAGCAATCTCACCCTGCTCTATTCTCTGTACAATATTAGTCAGCTCCTTGATAGCCTGTTCGAAGCTTAACTTGCCAATATCGCTCTTTTGCTTCTTATCTACCATCTGTCAACTTCCACATTTTGCCTTTTTCCTTCTTACTTTTTACTTTTTCGTCACCCTACTTTCAATCAAATTTTCCCCTGCTCGCCCCTTAGGGGCAAGCTCAGTAACCATCAAATCCCCGACCTCAATGTCCTCTGAAGTCCTCACCACCAGCCCCGTCTTCTTATTAGTCGTAATGCTATATCCTCGGTGCAAAACCGACTTAGGATTCAAAGCTGCTAAGCGATTCGCCTGCGCTGTAAGCTGAACTTGCCGGCTATTCATAATGACCTTTATGCCTGCAGCTACCCGATTCTCCAAATCGTTCAAATCCACCATCTTTTTCCCCAAGAGCCGGTGTGGCTCAATCTTGACAATCCGTTCGTAAGCCCCATGCAGTTTGTCCCTCGCATCGGTCACCAGCTCTTTTATTGAATCAGTCAGGTTAGTAGCCAGTTCATCCAATTGCTGCTCTCTATTGCGAACCGTCAAGAGAGGCTTCTTAAATACTTCGCTTGCCAGGATCGTCTGCAGGCTCTGCCGTGCCAGCTCCAGTTGGCCCTTCAGGTCGTTTCTCAATATGCGTGCTTTGTTCGCCAAATCGCCCAGAACATCTTGCATATCCGGCACCGCCACAACGCCAGCCTTTGTAGGCGTCGACGCCCTGGCGTCGGCAACCAGATCCGCAACCGTCACATCAACCTCATGCCCAACCGCGCTTATAATAGGTATCTCCGAATCGAAAATAGCTCGGGCCAGAACCTCTTCATTGAAGGCCCACAAGTCCTCAAGCGACCCACCGCCCCTACCAACAATCAGAAGATCGAGCTCAAGTTCTCTATTTCGCTTGTTGACATCCTTGATACCCGCTGCAATCTGCTCAGCCGAACCCTCGCCCTGGACCGGCACCGGATACAAAAACAATTTCACACAGGGCCAGCGGTTGCGAATGCTATCGGTTATATCGTGGATGGCCGCGCCCGATTCGCTGGTCAATATCCCGATCCTCTCAGGAAACGCTGGAATAGCCTTCTTGTGTACATCATCAAAAAGTCCCTCAGCTTGCAGCTTTTTCACCATCTGCTCGAAAGCCAGCTGCAGCGCCCCAACGCCTGCGGGCGTCATTGATTCAACGTAGAATTGATATTTGCCCTGTGGAGGATAGACATCGACATAACCTTCGCCAATCACCGCCAGCCCATTTTCCGGCTCAAACTTGACCTTCGCGAAGTTGCTCTTCCACATTGCACATGGCAGCACTGAGTTCTCATCCTTGAGCGAAAAATAACAGTGCCCGCTGTGATGCCGTTTCCAATCCGTTATCTCGCCCGTGACTGTCAGCCAGCCGGGCAGATTATTCTCCAGAACCTCCTTGATCAGAGAATTGACCTGACTGACCGTGTATATCTTCCTCGTCTTTTCCATCTTTCACGCAAAACAGGCAAGCCCGTCTATGACGTTTGGCGGCCGTTCATTATAAGCACAAAGCCCCCTCTCATCAATTTCCGATCCGCGGCAAGTCGGCCCTAAAGGCAAGACTTAGAGCAGCCAAGAGCGTTGGTAACTTTGGGATTTTCAGGACTGCGATTGCCATGCTTATGAATGGCCTGGCGCGACCCACCCTGCAATCTTACTGCCCATCAGGTCTTGGACAATCACGCGCAAGATCTCTATCCTTCTTCTTCCAGTTGGCAAGAAGAATCGCCAAATCGTTCGTGAATACCCGGTAGCCCTGAAAACCCTGCGCCTTGTGGTCAAGGTCGGCGCAGGGGTCAGCCGTGTCGATCTTCCTCTTCCAATTAAGAATGAGCATGACCAAATCGTTCGTCATTACCCGCATTGAAGCGAAGCCCTGCCTCATACCATCGGCATCACCGTCACACTGGAATCCGCTACCATAGGGCCATCTACACCAGCAGGTTGGGTCAGCACCGTGAGTAATGTACGCCAGAAAATCAGCATATTGCTGCGCGTACTCCGGCTCACTGGGAAAGCAGGGAATAAACAATCTGACCTGGACCACCTGTGGGCTGTTCTCAGCCAGCGGGTCTGAGATTATTAACTGGCAGCTATACTCATCCCGGGTAAGGCCGGTTATGTCCACGCTGAGAGTCACGTCATTGGCCTCACCTCTCGAACACCGACCGGCACTGGGATTGACTTGCAGCCAATCACAGTCTTCACTGATTGTCCACTCAAGGGTCTTCAGGCCGGCATTGCGGACGCTGAGTACCTGGCCGGCTGGATTTGGCCCCCCTTCAAGAGCGGCAAATTCGAACTCGGGCGACGAGAGTTCAATTATTGGGGCATGAATAAACAGATTGACCCTGACGGACTGTGGACTGTTGAGTGCACAGGGATCGGAAATCGTCAATTCGCAATTATAATCACCCCTCGCAAGACCCGTGATGTCGGCAGCAAGCGTGACGGGACTGACCGACCCCGCCGTACTACCACTATCCGGGTGTACCTGCAGCCAATTACAGTCATATATGATCGCCCAATTGAGGGTCTCGCCGCCCATATTACGAATAGAAAGGTGCTGAGCCTCCGGATTGGCATCGCCGATGTCTGACAAAAACTCGATCTCTGCGGCCGAAATTCCAAAACTCGGAGTTGCAGGATTAAACTCATCCGCGCCGATGTCAACACGCCCGTCTATCACCCGAGGCTCGCCATCGATGTCAGTTTCTTCCGCAGTGCCAATGAAGGCCGGATCGCCAGCGTTTATGCAAGGAGAGTCCGACGCCAAATGTAGTCTATAGTCACCCACACCAGGACTCACAAAACAAGGATCCACCTCGATGTTCTCCACACTCCAATTAAGCGTAGCCTTGCCGAGGTATACCGCCTCTTGACCACCCCGGATGTCACTATACGAGACGGTGAGCTGCGAGTGATCGAACACTGAGAGTTCATCATCCCTGCCCAAACCGGCGTTGCCCCATAGGATGCAGTGGCTGATTCTCGCCTGCGAGCCGGCATCGCAGCAGATAGCCCCGCCCGTAGAGGATGAATTGCCCGAGATTGTGCAGTGACTTATTATCGGATTGCTGCCCTCCCGGTAGCAATGTATGCCACCGCCGTCACTGCTGGCTGAATTGCCAATGACTGTACAGTGCGTAATTGTCGGACCACTTTCAAAGCAAGAAATGGCCCCACCATAACAGGTCGAATTCTCCACAAGCAGGCAATAGCTAATTGTCGCGCTGCTGTTGTGCGTGCAAATCCCGCCGCCATATCCCTGTGCGGCATTGCCGATTATCCTACATCGTGTGATTGTCGGATCCGAACCGCCGCAGAAAATGCCACCACCAACTGAGTATCTATACTCGAGCGGCTCGTTCGGCCCATAGCCGTTCGTAATGGTTAGACCGGCGACGACCGACTCCGGCCCCTCACCACTATTAAACCTGAAACCCCGGTGCGGTTCTTCATCTGTTCCATTGCAGTCAATTATTGTGGCAGCGACGACGTTTAGGTCATTCGGGTCCGATCCGCGAACAGTAATGGCCTTTCCCCTAAAGTCGATATCCCGGTTGCCGTTACCGGTGTAAGTGCCCGGAGCAACCACGACCGTATCGCCATCATTGCAGTCATCAATCGCAGCCTGAATCGTTGAGTACTCCCCCGGCACAAGGCGAACCTCTGCCAAAACTGCCGATGCTAAAATCGGACACATCAGCGTACTGGCCAGCGATAATCTTAACCTTGGCACTATCACTTGCAATCCTCCCTAATAAACCGTTCCAAGCGGCAAGACTCCCCACAGCCTCACAACCGCCAGAATCAAATTTGCTACTTCAACCAACAAGCTACCGCGATACCTCGCGCAATATTACTGCCCATCAGGTCTTGGACAATCAGCGGGGAGCCACTTATCCATTCCCTTCCAGTACTTAACGAGGATAGCTATGTCGTTGGTGAATACACGGTACCTCTGGTAGCCCTGGGCCTTGTGATCAATATCAGCACAAGGGTCCGCGGTGTCGATTTTCTTCTTCCAGTTGCTAATGATTGATTCCAAATCTTTGACAAATATCCGATACTTCGCGAAGCCCTGCACCTTGCCATCCACATCACCAAGGCACTGATAGCCGCTGCCGTATGGCGGTGCACACCAGCAAATTGGATCAGCCCCAGCATCTACGTATTTCTGAAACTCTGCGTCCTGCTCGGCATACTCGGGCGCAGCTGGGAAGCAATATCTGCCAACAAACAGCTCGATGTGGACCGTCGGGGGGTCATTAAGCGCAAATGGGGCCGATATCATCAGATCGCAACCGTATACCCCTCGCTCCAGTGCTGAAACATCAACCCCCAGACTAACTTGACAAACCTGCCCCCAAGACTCTCCGGCGGTCGGTGTAACTTGCAGCCACGAACAATCCTCCGCAATCTCCCAAGTCATTGTGCCTATTCCTGCATTGCAGATGGAGAAAGTCTGTGCCTTTGGATTAGGGCCGCCTTCATCTGCAGAAAACTCAAAGTCCTTCGCCGAAACGACAATAAATGGCCCCCGGAAGGCAAACTCATCGGCCCCCATATCCACACGATGTCCCATCAGCCTCGGTTCACCATCCATATCCGTTTGCGAAAGCTCGAGAATGTAGTTCGGATCACCGGACTCGATGCAAGGCGAGTTAGCCAACAAATGAAAGTTGCCAAGTGCTTGGTCAATGAACAGTGGATCAAGACCAATGTTGCCATCGCCCCAATTCAACGTGACATCTGATTCTATTTGCATACCTTCTCGCTGTACGTTGCTGTGGGAAACCATCACAGACAAATCGCCTGCGAAATGCAGATTCGCGCTTGTATTAGCCCATACTATGCTGTTGGTAATCTCCAGGTTGCCGTCTTTGGCGTAAATACCACTGGCACTGACAGCCTCGTTGTTGCTGATAGTGCAGTGATTGACCGTGGCGTAACTCTCGTAACTGTATATGCCACCACCTCGCCATGCCGAGTTTGCAGCGATGATGCAGTTACTGATCGTTGGACTGCCACCGTAAGTACCACAGACACCACCGCCCCAGGATTCAGCCGAATTGTCCGTGATATGGCAATAACTGATCGTCGGACTGCTGTCCTGCCCGCAGTAGATACCGCCCCCACTGCTATAAACAGGCGCATCATATGTGGCAGCAGTATTGCCCCCGATGATACAATGACTTATCGTAGGGCTGCTGCCCGTGCAATAGACGCCTGCGCCATCACCGTAACTTATATACGCGCCGATGATTGTCAGACCGGCCAAGAGCGACGAACCTGTCTCACCGCTGTGAAATCTAAAACCCCGATGCGGTTCTTCATCTGTTCCATTGCAGTCAATTATTGTGGCAGCGACGACGTTTGGGTCATTCGGATCGATGCTACGAACAGTAATCGCCTTTCCCTTAAAGTCGATATCACGATTGCCGTTGCCGGTGTAAGTGCCCGCGGCAACCACGACCGTATCGCCGTCATTACAGTCATCAATCGCAGCCTGAATCGTTGAGTACTCCGCCGGCACAAGGCGAATCGTAGCAAAAGCTGCCGACGCCCAAATTAAATTTGTCAGCACACAGACCAGTAATACTCTCACCTTTACCCGCATAATCTTAGACTCTCAATGATTCACACACACGCCTTGTTTGAATGCTCCTTACGTTCTAAGTGCTAGTCGGCCGGTTAAAAGTCCACATCAAACCAGAGGCCCTTCTTCCCACAGCCCGCAGAAGCCACATCGTACTTAAATCTACACAAATCTGCGGCATAAGTCAAGAAGATTATCACTCAAACTGTAACCGGTCAGTTACGGGTGGTAGATGGCGGATTCAGCGAGGCTGATGTACCATAGCTGGCTCACAGGCCCAGTTCGACTACGCAAAGAATCA
>SMTZ1_10001607_pt1 | contig 86786 bp, 88 predicted proteins | sample DeeMarSWOR136_30_FD_25667 | JGI IMG/M metagenome (IMG submission 25667) | reverse complement strand
GTGACACTGCCGGTGGCTTTAGCCCGGTAGTAGTAAGGTGTGTCGGAGTCCAGACCGGTCAATTCCGCCGAAAAGGCGCCGACATCGGTCATGGCTTCGGGAGTAGTATTAGCGGTATATACTCCAGACTCAGTCCCCCACTCGAAGGAGACGTTAATGGGGTCATAATCACCGAGGTCGTCAAGATAGCCGTTCAACGTTGTTGAATTAGTTGTAACGTCCGTGGCCGCGTTGGTGGTTACCGTCGGCAGAGCCTTACTGGTGATGAAACCTTTCTCTTCACCACTGATCACAATCGATACACAATCTTGAAGTTGCGCCTTACAGGTATAAGCGGTATTTGATTCCAGTCCGGTTTTGGTCTCGTTATATGTTCCCGAGCCGGAAGCAGCCACCCATTCCGTATATTCAAAATTTTCTTCAGAAGAAACCTTATAAGCAAAACGTATTTGACCCGGACCAAAGCCCCCGAAATCGTAGGTCATGTTCAGTGCAGCTTCATTTGCGTCGATATCTGTGACATTATCCGTCGTCACTGTAGCTGGTGCCGGTACTACACCGAGATCAAGCCTCCCACTACCAAACACATTGTCTTTGCCGGGAGTACCGAGGTCGATGGCATTGCCCTCGAGGAAAGCCTGAATATCACCCGGAGTGAAAGTCGGATAAGCTTGCTTCACCAGGGCTGCCGCCCCGCCTACATGGGGCGCGCTGGCTGATGTGCCGGTAAAAAGGGTATATGTATAATTGCTGACATTATCCGTTGCCACGATATCAGGTTTTGTGTCGTTGTTTTCGTTAGGTCCCTGGGAGCTGTATGGTTCCAGCATTGTCGGGCTATTCCAAGGTACGGCTCCAACAGTTATGGCGGCGAGAGAGTCCGCAGGTATCGGGAGACTCCTTGAAGCGACCTGCAGTTCTGGAACTCCAAAACTCCATGGATATGAAAAAACATGAAGAGCTTCAGTCCCCGTAGCACTTTCTTTCCATACGGCTGCACCATACCACCCTTCAGCCGTAGCAGTATGCTGAACATATTCTATGGGATAATCATCACCGCCCACTCCGTCTTGTATATCGTTTGATACGAGAACCAAATCCCACTTAGCACCATCCCAATATACCAAAACCAAATCATAGTTGTTGGAAGAAATCCCCCACGGATCATCCCACCTAAGATAAAAACTAATAGATTCTGACGCGTAAAGATAAATGGGAGTTACTTCCCAAGAGTCTGCTATATAATTTAGATAATTATTGGTTGGTGGGCTATCAAGCCAGTTTCCCCACCAGTGAGACTGGGCGGAGTTCCCGGCTGCTTGGGCCCAGAAAATACCATTAGCACGAGCTTCAGTTATCTTATCACATACGTCGCCACTGCCGTCCCCCGGTCCCCATATTGGGGAACCGCAAGAGTGGGTAATGATATCAACCTGCGCAGTGTACACAAGGTAATCAACGGCATCGAGTATCTCAAGATCAGTCCCATAATTTACTAGGTATAATTCGGCGTCCGGGGCAATATCATGGACTATTTCGGCACAACCGGTACCGTGTACGATCGGGTAGCCTGTGGGACCATAGATGTCCCCCCCGGCAAGGAAGGACTGCGTGGTTACTGACAGTGGCAGATCGCTACCAAGCAGTGCTTCATATCCATAAAAACCAAGGTCCAGAACGCCTATCTTTATACCTGACCCTGTATATCCGGCTATCTGCCACTCATCGGCATTCATGAGCGCCACGCCTTCGCTTATTTCATATGTCTCCGTATAGATGGGTATACGTAAAAATTTTACCGCGTCTGACTCTGTTAAAGCTGTCAGGTTGGAAATGGATATAGATAGCTGATATCGGTCATCACGGCCTGTTTCTATTTCCGCACCTAGAGCAATGGCCGCTTCTACAGCGGTATCGGCCTCACCAGAAGCACATTCCATGAATACTCTAACAATTCCTTCATCCAGTCCAAAACTAAACTTCTCAGCTTGGCGGGAGGCTTTTTCGGGTATTTTTTCCGATACAAGATTGTTTAAGCGTGTATCAAGCTTTGGATTTCTCTTTTCGGGTAGTTCAACAGGAGGGAGAGTATTCAATTCCTTATCGATAGCGAATACCGGTACAACTGCTGCAATAACAGAAAGCAGCATCATCAGAACCACAAACAGGTATAAAAGCTTGTTCCTCACGTTCCCCCTTTTTGCTTGATTTGAGTGCTTATACATATACTGGTTATATTTCAGCAGACCATGACCTGCCCGCAAGAGGACATGTCTGATTGTACTCCCTTCTCCATTGTTCAATCAATGCCTTATTTTCCAGAAATTTTTCTCCATTTATTAAATTTTTTTGTAAATAATGTATCTAATGTAAAAAAAAGTCACAAAAATATAAAAAAAATAGGTTGACTGAATGTGCTCGGTTCATAGTCACGAAGCAACATGATGTTCGCTCCAAGTCTCTCAATATATTCAGTAGTATCGTAATCATAACCTACCCACTTCCCGATCTCGTGCGGGAAAGCGGCCATATGTTCATAACTTCCAAAGTCTGCTTTAGTCTTTACAGATATTTCGTTACCTGATGAACGATAGAGTTCGGTATCTATAAAAGTCACTACAGGAGAAAAGAGAACGTTGGAGGACGTAAGTAGTATTATGATTACTAATAGAAAAACTACAATCCCGGCCAATAATGAGTACTGATACCTATGATTACTCATAATTTATCGTTAGCGCAATTAACGTAGGAGCACAATTATGTTCACATACGCATTGCTTCGTGACTTACATTATAATGTAGCTTCCTGTTATGTTCAATACATAAGAGATGTAATTAAATGAATTTTGATATATCCGTGCCGCGTTCTCTGACGATTTTCCTTAGGACAAATGCGAATCTGGTTCTAGGCGGTTTTTCGTTTCTTTCTCTTGCGGCGTTATCGAGTTTTATCTGCTCAGTAATTTTATTGCCCATATAAGACGAAAAACCGGCCTTAATAAGTAGCTCGGCTGCCGCTTTCTTGGTGGTCCTCTCTAATTGGGAGATCAGTTCGATACCATTACATAAATTCTCAGGCAGCCAGTAGCACCGATAATACTGATCCTTGTGATTTAAGAACGTAACATTGGATTTTGACACGCCAATTAAACTCATTATTGAGCGTGTAAGTAGTATGATATTTGGTATGTATTGCATTTTTAGGTAAATTACTCATAAAAACTCTTTTAATAATTCCTTAATGGTAACGCTTTTTAGGAGATATATACAGCGTCGTTAACCAAATCAGTATTAAGTTACTTATTGAGACGAATCTCTCGTCGGGCTCAACCTTTATCCTCCGAAGTTTATCTAGCAGGTGATTAATTGTTGGCATAATTTTCAAAGCTGTATTTGCATTGGTTTGAGGCGATTAGGCCACGAACGCCGGTTCTGAAGTGCTTTTATAAAGGTAGTTTAGCCTCAATCACTTCTTATCACAATGCTACAATACCAAATTACACTCAATGGTGACTATTGCATGTAAATTTTCCTAAGATTTCGCTAGGTTATACAACCGTTCGATCAATTTTTTCGTAATATTATTCATAAGATTCAACAAAACCGGTTATTTTTATTGATATTAAACGATTATTTATGTTATTGCCTCGATTATAACATTACTTTTTCGTTATTCAGGGAAAGTACTCAGCTAATATACTGGTTAATATGCAATTTTCTGTTAATGAAATACTTTAAGATTGATAATAATCGGGTATCAGTAAAAATAATCTCTATATATCTCGAGTTCTACTCGATAAAGGATATCTTGATTACATGGTGAAGACTTCAACAAGTGTTTTAGTAATTAGTCCTCAGTCAATGTTCCATAAAGGAATTGAAATCTTGCTTTCATCTGAGCCAGATATTCAGATAATTGACTCGAGAGATTTCGATGATGGTATCGAATATTCCGTAGAAAAATCACCACCGGATATAGTGATTTTGGATATTGACGGTCCTGATAATAATGGTTTTGATATCGCTCACAGACTGAAACAGCGTTTGACTAATATCGGTATTATTGTCTTCACTTCTTACCCTAATGATGAACAGTTATTCATGGCACTGAAAGCTCAGGCGACAGCATATATAAGTAAAGAAGCGACTAACAATGAGATTATGAATATCATTAAAAGCGTAGCCAATGGTGAATATCCGATTAATGAGAGTCTTCAGACAAGACCCAAAGTAGCTGAACATGTATTAGAAAAATTCCAGGAGCTCTCTAATCAAGATGAAACTAAGGAGTTACTATCGCCTTTAACTAAAAGAGAAACAGAAATACTGGAATATATAGCTGAGGGCTTACTTAATAAGCAGATTGCATTTGAGTTGGATATTAGTGAACAAACCATTAAAAACCATGTTACTTCTATACTTCGTAAATTGAATGCAAACGCGCGCACTGAAGCTGTAGTTATCGCAATTAAACGTGGCATCATTACTATAGATTAATACCTGGTAAGTTATCCATTTAACTATTATAGGTTTATTTATCCGGTCAAAGATGGTGATTACTATTAGGTGTATCCTGGAATGGTGCAAATTTATGGTGTCCATTTTTCATTGGGGAAGGTGTCCGCTAACTGGCACGAACGTTTCACTGATGTTGTTAATATTGATGTCTCTTGGTATGGCTGCATGCACCGTTAACCTGAAAGAATCAAAAACTCCTTCGCTGGAATGCCTTGAGCCTGCCGCCGGCACCTACTACGGTGTCTATATTGACCGGGAACATGATACCATCGCCGTTTATAATCAGCGCCTAGGGGTTCCGGCAGCAGTCTATGTCGCCTTCTTCCCTTTTCCTTTCAATGAAACCGACAAGGCTAATGTAGATGCTTTCATTGAGCAGGTAGTCGCTGAAGAAGGCATGGCCCTAATCACTTTGCTACCTGAATCCGGCATGGATAAGATTACAGCCACTGTGGCTTATGACTTTGCTGCGCTTCTAGCCGAATACAATCGTAACGGTGTCCCCGTCTTTGTCCGCTTTGCCCACGAGATGAATGGTTCCTGGTATTCGTGGAGCCAGCAGCCAACTGCCTATATTCAGGCTTTCCGTATTCTTGCCGAAGCAGTTCACCAGCGTACCACTCTCAGCGCCATGGTCTGGGCGCCCAACTATGGCGGGGGCTACCCTTTTGCCGGTGGGCGTTATGAAACCTCTCCTCAAAGCAATGATTTTAATATCTTAGATACTAACCATGACGGCCATCTTGATGGGAACGACGATATGTATGCCCCCTACTACCCCGGTGACGATGTCGTCGACTGGGTGGGCATGTCAATATATCACTGGGGTAACCAACATCCATGGGGTGAAAACGAAATTCCCGAAGCGGACAAGTTCATTGCCCAGATTACAGGCAACTACCTCGGTCTGGATGGAGACCATCGGTCAGTGCCGGATTTCTACGAAGTCTATGTAGAACAGCACGGCAAGCCGATGGCCGTCCCGGAGACAGCAGCCCTCTATAACCCTTATTTCGGTGGCGATGCCGAAATGGATATCAAGCAAAACTGGTGGCAGCAGGTGTTCAGCGCGGAAGTAGCCGAGGATTTCCCCGGAATCAAGATGATTAACTGGTTTGAAGTGTGTAAATTCGAAAGTGAAGTCAGCAACACTCTGGACTGGACAGTTACCTCCAACCCGATAATCCGTCAGGCATTTCTGGACGACCTGCCCCGTTCACGTTTGCTATTCGCCACCGGTCTTCCCGATTTTTCGCTAGAAGAGAATCGACGAGGAGCAGAGTAATGAGAGGATTTAGACGATGCATCCGACAATAATAATGGCGATTGCAGGATTCACCACGGTGTTTGCCATGTGGTTAGCCTTGGCAATAGAAAGATGGACATGGGGCAAACCATCCGGTTACCCCGATGAGTATACCAAGTATCACCAGCCACGGCAACTCCAAAAATATCCTGAGTTACTAGTCAGAGGAACGGTTGTCGTGGCTGCCGCCTTTACTCTGTACTACCTTGTCTGGCGGTTATCTGTCTTAAATCCTGAGGCAATGTGGTTATCTTGGTTGCTGTGGGCAGCTGAAGCCTACGGTTTTTTGACCTTTCTGCTTTTTGTTTTTATGACTTGGAAACTGGTTCGGCCGGAAGCGCCCCTACCCCAAAAAGGCATCTCGGTTGATGTAATGGTTCCCACCTACGGAGAACCAATTGACGTACTGCGGGCAACGCTGGTCGGCTGCAACCATATACGCTATCCCCATCAGACTTTTCTCTTGGACGATTCGGCGCGCCCCGAGTTAGTAGCCCTTGCCGCAGAGCTCGGCTGTACCTACATCAGCCGCCCTACCCATGAAGGGGCCAAGGCAGGAAATCTGAACTACGCTCTTAAACAAACCACTGGGCACCTGGTAGCTGTCCTTGATGCTGATCATGTGCCGCTACCCGAATTCTTGCATAATACCATCGGCTTCTTTAACGAAAGCTCGGTGGCGGTAGTACAGGGCCCGCAGCTATTCTATAACATCGATTCCTTCCAGCACGAGCGTTCTTCTTGGCACGAACAGAGGGTCTTCTATCATACTATCCTGCCGGGAAAGAACCGTACCAACTCCGCTTTCTGGTGCGGCAGCCCAGCCGTATTGAGGCGCTCAGCACTGGAAGCTATCGGCGGGATCGCCCAAGAGACGGTAACAGAAGACCTGCATACCACCATCAGGTTGGTCAGGCGTGGTTACCGCGTTGTTTATACGGAACAGCCGCTGGCAGTGGGGCTTTCGCCAGCCACGATTGATGAATATCTCGGCCAGCGCTTTCGCTGGGGACAGGGGGCAATGCAGATTCTACGTAGTAAAAATAACCCGTTATGGGCTTCAGGCTTATCCATCTCTCAGCGTCTCAGTTTCTTGGCTTCAACCATAACCTATTTTGATGGTTTGCAGCTACTGATTTTACTGGCGATACCGATTATTACCCTTCTTTCCGGCATGCTTCCAGTGAGTACCTTCAGCTGGGATTTTATTGTTCGCTTGATTCCTTATCTAGCGTTAATCTTTCTGGCGAACACATTACTGGGGCGGGGAACCTACAATCTGTGGTACATTGAACGATACAGCCTGCTCAGGGCCTTTACTTTTACAGCCACACTCCTGACACTACTCACCGGTCGTGCTCGCCCCTTCCAGGTTACTAAAAAGGGAGGTGATATTAGCGCATCGCAACCCTGGCGCCATGTCGTACCACACCTCATTACCATTGGATTATGTTTCATCGCGGCTGTGTTTGGTGTTATCCACATCGTCCGTCCTTTCTGGTATCAGCCACAGCCAATGGTTTTAGCTGTGGTTATCGGTTGGACATTGTTGAATGCTGTGCTGCTAAGCTTAGGAGTGGACCGTATTCTCAGCGTCAGCCGCCGGGCAAGATACCGTTTCCCCATCATTACTGAAATAAGCTGGCGCCTGAGTGAAGGAAAAGACTGGTGTATCGGGTACTCGGTTAACCTGAGTACCAACGGCATCAGTTTTGATCATAGCGGAACCAAATTGCAGGTGGGTGATAAGGTCGAGATGAGCATCGGTTTTACCGTTACCGATGCCGGAGATACGCAAACAGCAGAAGGCAGACTCCGGATCCTGTTTACCGGGCGTGTTGCTGGCACTTATCAGCTTGGTTCCGGTGAAGGACAACGAGTGGGGCTGGCTATTATTAGCTTCGATAGCAGCGACGACGCTAATAATTATAGTCACCTGTTACATCACCCGACTAGCTTACTCCGCGGTGAGCAGATTTTCCTTCCATAAGAAAGTTTATGTAAGGTGTCAAATGAAAAAACTCGCAATTCTTCAGGTTAAAACTAATACCCCAGACTCAAACTTGAACAAAATGACGAAATGTATAATATCCATAAAAAGGTTCCTTTTTTACTTGACCGTTACTCAACCGTAAGATATTATTAAAGGCTGACCGTCTTAAGGCTGTCATTGAGACATTTTACTTGGAGTGATTGAGAGAGAGAAATAATAATGTTGGAAATACAAGTAAGAGAACTCGTTGACTCGATGTGCGAACAATATCGTGTGCTGGGCAGTGTAGATAGATATGTCCGAAGTGCGTGCCCAATAGACCAAGCTGATGAAGACTCGTTATGTTTCTGTAAGGAGAAGGGCGATAGAGCTTTAGATATGATTAGAAGTAGTAGAGCGAGAGTTATTGTTTGCTCTGATAGCCTTGAATTTACAGAGGGGGACAACTGGGGCAAGACACTTATTCAGGTTCCTAACCCTAGGCTTACTTATAGCCGGCTATTAGCTAAATATTTTTCTAACAGACCTAAACCGGTTGTTCATCCAACTGCTATAATCGATAAAAAAGCCAAGATCGGGCGTAATATACATATAGGTGCATATTCATATATTGGTGATTGCGAAATAGGGGATGGGTCAATAATCGATGGTCACGTTTATATTTATGCTGGGACAAGAATCGGTAAAGGAGTTATCATACATGCGGGTGTGGTTATTGGAACAGTAGCTGCTGGTTTTGAAAGAAATGAGAAGGGAGAACTGGAACGGTTCCCGCAGGTTTCCGGAGTCATAATCGAGGATGATGTTGAAGTAGGTGCTAACTCTGTAATTTGCCGGGGTTCTCTTAGCAATACGATAATCGGTAAGGGAACAAAATTAGGTACGTCAATGGCGGTTACTCATGGGGTAACAATTGGCAAGCATTGTATTATTAATACCGGAGTGGTAATTTGTGGCTCTGCTAAAATAGGTGACCAAACCTATATAGAACCAAAGGCTTGTATCAGGGAAAATATTTCCATCGGGAATCGAGTGGTAGTAGGTGCCGGATCTGTGGTCTTCAGAGACATTGCTGACGATTTGATAGTGACAGGATCCCCAGCACGGCCAATTCCCCCTAACGTCTTTTATAACAAAGTGTATTAGTAGTTGTAATAATTTGCTATTTGCTCTGCGCTTATATATCCTTAAATACTTTAATTTTTGTTTGGCCTTCATAATGGAGAGTATCCCCAACATAAATTCTTGATCTCAATTTAACTAACGTATTCCTGATATTTGACAGAACGTGCAATTCCACTACTATTTCACTTTCCGGATAGATAGGATTATACATTTCAAGGTTGTGTACCCGTAATATTGCAGAATCACCGAAGGCCCTTGTAATTGACTTGACGATTATGGCCGATAAAAGGGCTCCTTGAACGACTCTCTGGTCGAACCCTACTTTTCGCGCATATTCATCATCATAATGAAGCAGGGTAAAATCTTCAAATGTCTTTCCAAAATTCTGCTGCATATCCTTACCGATGAAATACTTATATCTTACATTTTCATCTTTCTGAAGAAAGGATCTGAGCGCGGTTTTTTTACTGTCATCCGAGTTTAAATTTTCCTTCTCCATGAATACAGTTCCCATGAGCCTCCTTTTCGAACTGTTACTTCCTCATTTTACCGATATTATATCTGGTATTGTTTTTCAGGGATCATATTAACTTTATACTTATAGTAGTCACTAGTCAAGCTAAGAGAGAAGCTCAACAGCTTATGAGTTTAGTGTTTAAAAAGGTCCGGCTAATTTCACGCCTGAAGTACAGGCATGAAAGAATTTGATAAAAAAGGAACATTATTTTAAGTTGGGGGTTTTGTTGTAAATCGTTAAGTAAAGTTAAGTTTAGTGAGGTTGACAAACATCATTTAAGAACATAAAATAGGACAGCATTTATATTCACAAATGAAGGATTTCATAGAAAAAATAAATAGGTAAAAAATAAAACCAAGTGATACCGTTAGGGGGCAATGACTCGCCATCTCTATTTGGGCACTTGGATGGCGAAGAGCCAACAATGAAACCGACCTAAAAGATAGTCGGTTTTTTGTTTTGTGGTGAAGATTGCTATATGCCTCAAGTTGACGGGGCGATTAGAAAATCTTAAAAGAAAGGAGACAAGCTTATTAGAGGAAGGATAGACCGAAGCTAAAAAACTGCACTAAAAAAAAGGAGGTTTACAAAGTGAAAAGAAAAATTTTTACTATCTTGTTTGCTCTGGTGCTGGTGCTTAGCTTTAGCCTGATGACAGCAGTGCCAGTAATAGCAACTGATCATCATGTAAATCCAGGTGATAGCATACAAACTGCTATCGGCGGAGCAGTAGACGGTGATGTCAGGACGGGGAGACATAGTAGAGTCAATCTCTCTACAAACGATATTCTCTTGACCGTGTAATTTGTATACCGGTAAGTTTCCAAAATCGTTTGCCTATTCCTGTATTCTTTGCCCACCACCTAAAAATGCAATAGAAAACCCAGAATGCTGCCATCAGAAGCAAAATGTCACCTATGCTATAACCGTAAACTAACCAATCCCCCATCCAATTGTATCTGGCACCGTCCATAGATATCCAACGCCCAGTAGTCCTTGAAAGATCCAAGACTGGCATATATCCTTTATTTACTACTCGAACGATAGTGTTGAATATGATGCCGGTATTACACAATCCTAGGAATATGATCCTGTCTACTTTGTCCATCATAGCAGATGGTAACATTAAGCCAAATGCTATTGCAGCCAAAAAGGAGCTCAAACCGCTTGCCAATACGAGTAACTCGCCGGGATTAGCAGCACCAGCGAATCCCACCGCCGCACAGAAAGCCAGAAAACAGACTGCTAATAAAACATACCGATTTTTTATATTATGACGACTTATTACTACAGGTTGACTCATTCTATCCATGTGGTCACCAATGGCGAGTGGTCAAACTGAAACTTACTAGTACCTTTTTTATAGCGGTTGGCTCTCATCTTATGATTACATACGATACAACAGTCATATTTTATCATACATTAGTACCTGTGAAACAATGAGAAATTAGTAATCAGTAATATAGTTAATTAGTACTGAATGTTCGAATATTCAATCTTGACTAAGAAGGTTATTGATTATAGTCACAATTTTTCGGTTAGCATTATTATAACAACATAACCTCTATAAATATATATTTCACAATTGTTTATGACGGTTTCAATATACTAATATCCCTGGGACTCACCAACGGTATTGGAGGAAAGATGAACTACTCTACATTGACAAACAGCATAAGATGAAACGAAGTATCATTGACAATGCTATTAAGTGTAAAAAACATAAGGATTGACGGAGACTGACCAAAAGCTGGCAGACAGTAAGTTCGTAATTGTAAAGATTACCAAATAAGCAACTATATCCAAGAACACATCATTCCGACTCACATTAATATATTTATAACATCAATGTATGTTATCGGTGAGGGGCAAGTCCTGGAATTAGTAAAGCCTGAAGATAATAAAAGTGATTATTTAGAGAGATTGGTTGTGTATGTTTAGTAATATTTAAGAAAAATTAACTGAAATTGGGAGGATAAGTAAATTAAAGTTAGGATAGGTGACATTGACAAGAAATTAAATTCACGGATAAAATTTTAATGCATTAAAATACTTGCATGGAAAGCTATTTTACCGATACACGTGCTTATGACGGGGGTTGAGAGTGCTTAATAGCTTTCTCAAATAGCAATTAGGGGCATTGAACTGCCATCTAAATATGGTCACTTGGACGGCAGGGAGCCAATAGTGAAACCGACATTAAAAATTTTAGATGTCGGTTTCTTTATTTTTGGGGGAGGTGATAAAAACTAATATAAAGGTATAAAGGGAAGCTTACACATTTAAAGGAAAGTAAATTAAGGGAGGTCAATAATAATGGCAAAAATAGTCAGATTGTTTTCGAGACATTCGCGCGGGCAACGAGGGTTCACCTTGATTGAGTTGCTGGTAGTAGTGGCAATTCTGAGCGTTTTGGCGATCATTGTCATACCCAACGTCGCCAGGTTCATTGGCTCAGGCACTGTACAGGCCGCCAATACTGAGCAGCATGATGTCCTGCTGGCTGTCCATGCTTACATGGCAGATAATAGTTTGAGCCTGTTAACTGCTACTACAGGATATGATGTTGGACCCGGTGCCGATTTAGCGGCTGTTACTGGTGGTACTGGTACCACCCCAAAGAGTTTCATGGCAAATCCCGGACAACTGCAGGCAACTTATACATTTGGCGCCAATGCTACTATCACAAATGCTGTCCCAGAAATGGGCGGCAAGTGGCAAAATCTCAGCTGGGTTGGTGGCAACTGGCAATAGACTTATTTTGGTATAAGAGCAACTGTGTGAGGCTCTAACGTCACTAGAATGTAAGAATGAACATAAGAGTTAGAGGTGTGGTTTCCCGGTACTAAATAATAACGTATTAAGTCTTGATATATTGCCTAAAAATAAGGCATATCGGTTATAGCTAGCGAAGCGAAGCGATTTCACTCTTTTTCCTGAAAACTAACTTAGGAAATTGCTTCCTCGCTAGGTTATTCATAACATAAAAAGAGACAATTTTCTGTTATATTTTGGATAACAGCGGAAAATATATGACTTTTTAAATTCTTTTTAACGGTTCTAGAATGTACTAATGCGAAATTAGGGGGACTAAATTGTTTGAGCAAAAGAGTATTGACCTCAATACATTTCCTTTTCAACCAGAAGCTCTACGCTTAATCCCGGAAGCAATGGCCAGAAAATACAACGTTATTCCCCTTGCTGTTACTAACAATACCCTCTTGTTAGCCATGGCTGAGGATACCAATGTGTTAATACTGCAGGAAATGACAGTGGTTGCGAAAATGCGGATTGAACCGGTATTAGCTGATGCAAGCGCAATTAAGAGATCCATTGACAATAATTACAGATCCTATAAAGATATTGAGAAACAATTTGATGGCGCAAGTGAAGAAATGCGACTTAGAAAGAAAACTGTCACTCCAGATATCTCTGATTCACCTGTTGTTCGGGCCCTAGATCTAATCATGAATGAAGCGGTGAAAGTGCATGCCTCTGATATTCACATAGAGCCACAGGAAGATAAATTACGCGTACGTTATCGCATTGATGGAATGCTCCATGATAACATAAGCCTGCCACTTAGTGCCCATACTCCGCTTCTGACTCGAGTTAAAGTCATGGCGAGTATGAACATTGCTGATCATAAACCGCAAGATGGTCAATTTTCATTAGAAGTAAAAGATCAGAACATAGATGTACGCGTAGCTACTATCGACACGATTTACGGTGAAATGATCTCGCTTCGCATTCTGGATAAATCTTTTGCAGCCCTTAAACTATCCGAGCTTGGACTCTTGTCTTCAGGCTTCGAACAATATGTGAATATGCTTAAATCACCGCTGGGGATGATTTTAGTCAGTGGTCCTACTGGCTCGGGGAAGACTACAACGTTATATGCCTCAGTTAATACCCTTGACCGTGTAGGGCGCCACGTTGTAACCATAGAAGATCCTATTGAATACCGTTTTAAGGACATTAACCAAATCCAAGTTAATGCTAAAGCTGGATTGACATTCGCTAATGGTCTTCGCTCTATAATGAGACATGATCCCGACGTGATACTTGTAGGCGAGATACGGGACGCTGATACCGCCGAAATATCTACCCAAGCTGCTTTAATCGGCCGTTTGGTATTGTCTTCGGTTCACGCTAATGATACAGTTGGTGTTTTTTTCCGTTTGATGGACCTTGGTGTGGGTAAATTTCTTATTTCAGCTACACTGATTGGAATTGTCTCCCAGAGGATGGTAAGACGTGTTTGCCCGTATTGTGCACATCCCACCAAAGCTCCACTCGAGGCCCAACTCGCGTATTGCACTGAAATCGGCGAGGAAAGGACAGAGTTCCTTTATGGGAAAGGCTGCAACGCCTGTGCCAATACTGGTTATTTGGGACGTGTGGCTCTTTTTGAAGTTATGCCAATGAACCACGAAATGAGGGATGCCCTCATAGCCGATTCAAGTGCCGATCAACTAAGGGCTATTGCCAAGAAATCAGGCATGATTACCACCTGGCGAGATGGTATGCTCAAGGTGAAGGAAAATATTACAACGCCGTCAGAAGTACTACGTAGTGTATTTCATAATGTGGAATAGGTGTAAAAATTGTGAATTATAGGTATATAGCTTATAAGTCGGATAAGACTATTGTTACGGGAATTCAATTTGCCGATAATGAAAGTAATGCTATTAAAATTATTACTAGCTATGGCTATAAATTACTCAACATCAAACCAGTCCCTGCTTTCTTACCCAAATGGGATCAGATATTGGTGTCGAGTAAGATACCGGTAAAAACCATCATTGTTTTTTCTCGCCAGCTTGCCCTACTTCATGAATCTGGTATCGACATCGTTACCGCATTGGAAATGTTGCAAAATCAAGCGACAAATCCCAGGTTTAAAGATGTGCTGGATGATTTGATTAACAATATTCGAAAAGGTGGCCGTCTATCTGATGCAATGTCTAAACATCCCAACGCATTTTCTAAAATCTATGTGGAATCAGTCAAAGTTGGCGAGCAAGCCGGAGGCATAGAGGTAATGCTGAGGGAGATGGCGGATTACATGGATAAAGAGGAAAAGACCTCAAAGAGTGTAAAGAACGTTATAAGATACCCGGCTATTGTGGCCGTTGTTGCCATTGGGGTCATCATGTTGATGGTCGCCGTAGTATTCCCAGCCTTTAACAGCTTATACGGTCAGCTTGGTGCTGAACTTCCATTAATTGCTAGGATCATCATGTCCATCGCCAGATGGTTAAGTGAGAACGGGCTGTATGTTCTAATTGTAATCGCGATTGCTGCCGGCTTTTCGTATGTCTGGTCACGGACAGAAAATGGTAAAGTTCAGCGGGATAAACTTTATCTTAAACTGCCTCTTTTAGGGAACGTAATACATCTAAATGAGCTTATAAGATGCTGCAGGAGCATTTCAGCATTATACAAAGTTGGACTGCCAATACCTAATGCACTGTTACAAGCAGTTGAGACAAGTAATAACGTAGTCATTAAACAGGCCCTGATCGATGCCCATAAGAACGTACTTCGAGGTGAAGGCTTATCGCGATCCATGTCGAAAAATACTGTCTTCCTTCCTATGATGGTACAAATGGTAGGCGTGGGCGAAGCAACCGGCAACCTTGAAAGTAGTCTTTCGACTATTGCTGATAACTATGAGATTGATGTCGAAGACAAGATGAGCAACTTAATCGGGCTTATTCAACCGACCATAACCATAATTCTGGCGATAATAATTGGTATCATCGCGATTTCTCTAATTTCAGCCATGTATTCCTTATACGGGCAGATATAAATGAGAAATAAGTTAAGACTTTGCCCAAAAAAATTGTATAACCGGGAAAGGGGGTTAAGTCTCCTCGAAACGACGATCGCTCTAGCAGTGCTTGGGGTAGTGGCTATTGTCATTCTCAGTGCTCTCATTACAGGAGCCAAAGCCTCTAATACAGCCTGGGAACAGGCGACCGCTGAGAGTCTGACGCGCAGTGAAATCGAATATATTAAAAGCCTAGATTATCAAGCCACATATGATGTTGAACCTTTGCTTTCGATGCCTGTTGGATGGGAAATTCTTGAACCAATATCGGTGGAGCTTGTTGCAGATAGTCTGCAAAAAATAATTATTACTATCAAACGCGAGGGCAAGACGGTATTATCAGTTGTAACCTACAAAGGTGAAAAACAATGAGAGAAAGGGGATTCACCGCTATTGAGTTGATTATGGTGCTGGCAATTATTGCCATAATTGCCATGGGCGCCACCATGAGCGTATTTCAACTGATCACAGTCTCCCGTCAGAACAACGATATCTCCACTGCGGTCCGGCATGCACAGAATACGGGACACTGGATAAGCCGTGACACACTCATGGCGGAGAGCGTTACGACTGACACACTAAATATCAATCACGCGTTCATTACCTTGAATTGGACTAACTATTCGGCGCCCGAGGACAAGCACAATGAACCTCCTCATGTGGTCTATCATAAGGTCTACTATATATTACGGTCTTCGGCTAATTCACTTTACAGGATTGAAAGAAATCATGTTGGGTTCGATAAGGACGGTAATGAAATAGAGAATGAGTCCGCGTACATTGCCGATAACATTAATGATATAGATTACACATGGCAAACAAATAATGGGACATGGATACTGACTATAGTTACCGAAGCCGGAAAGCAGAATGTAACCCGGGAATATCAGGTTGCGCCCAGAGTGGGTGCAACCTACTAAGGAAAAGCCCGTGAAAAAGTGGCTAGCTGAACTAAAACGTAATCAGGTAGGGCAGGTGATTCCCGTAGTTCTAGTCTTGTTGGCACTGGGAAGCCTGATGGTTTTACCGATGCTGAATTACATGTCAACTAGCCTGAAATCAGGGGAGGTCATCGAGAAGAAGGAACGCGCACTTTACGCAGCTGACGCTGGCATAGAAGACGCCCTCCAAATGATAAAGGACCCTTTACAATGGCCACTAATTTTCCCCGAATATTCTTATACATTAATGGAAGGGATCGAACCGGCTAATATAAATGGAATGCAGGTACAAGTAGACATAACATTACCAGGTGACTTCATGGGAGGTCCAATACAGGCGAAAAATCCGAATGCCCCCAATACACAGACCGAAAACCTGAAAGTGTCTGATATCGAGATTACAGACTCTGGTCCTCTCTACACCTGCGACTTTAATGTAACAAACGTAGAGGAGGAAACGGGGCCCGGTCGTATCTGGATAATTATAATCAGGGCGTTTTTCCAAGAAACGGTATATTACGAAGATGATTCAACTATGCTGGATGGTGAATTCTTTGATGGCTCGCAGCCTCCAACTACTGATACTAAATTACTTGTTTGGGGGGATTTTAATACCAAACTATTCGATATCCTGAAGGGAGAAACTCGTAACTTTTCCTTTCAGGTGAACGGCCCGTCGGACGGAATAAATAGTCCATTTATCGCCGTTACCGCCATAGAGGAATCAATCGGGACTGTTATGGGGCTAGGTCCCGGTGAAGGAGAAGCATCGTTCATACAAATAACCTCAACAGCCACCGACTTTTATGATTACACGCAACACGCGAAGATTGTTACTGACGCATTAATGTCATATACCATTGACGGTAGTGATGTGATAGTCGGCGAAGTACGTATAATTGACTGGATAATAGACAAAGAAACGGAGTAGTGATATTAAATTTAATAAGATAAAATTCAGTAAAACTATACAAATAATATTAGCGGCGGGGATGTTCATCATAATTCTGATTGCGCTGGGTATAATATACCGCGGACAGGTTGATGAGCGAACCCAGCTAGAAGCCAGGCTGGATATGACCCAAAAGCTGGAATTATCCTATCAAATTGACCAGCTTAACATTAAAAAGGAGGATTTAACAGCACAACTGGCACAACTAGATCAACAGAATGTTCAATTCCAGAGCAGTCTCAGCCATTCACTTGACGCAATCAGGATCTCTGATACCCTATATCAGATTGCCTCAGATAATAGACTGGCATTATCTGAGGTAAAGACAGCTAGCGGTGGTAGAGAAACGGTAGAGAAAGCTCGGTTCGATACTCTTGAACTGTATATAGTAGCTCTTGGTGAAGTGTCTGATTTGACGCAGTTTGTACTTCACATTATTAGTAAATATCCTACTAGTGTAATTGAATCGGTAAATATTAGAACAGCTCCGGATGAGGCAGGTAAATATAACGCTAATATAGAGCTGATAATTTATTCATACAAGGGCAGTTAAAATGGAAGAAACCACTCAAGAAGTTAAGAAAAACGGAAAAAGGGCTGCCAAAGAAGCCAAGAAACAGGAGGAAAGGGCTGCCAAAGAAGCCAAGAAACAGGAGGAAAGGGCTGCTAAAGAAGCCAAGAAACGGGAGAAAAAAGCCGCTAAAGAAGCCAAGAAAATGGCAAAAAAAGCCGCTAAAGAAGCTAAAAAGGGCCCCGGCTTGTTCGCTAAAAAAATTACCAGTTTATTTATTGATGACAGCGAAATCAAAATTTTAACGATGAAGGGAAAGCATGTAGTCAAACGGGCCGAAGTCAAACTTGAGCCTGATTCAGTTAATGATGGTGTAGTTGCTGACCCTGAGGCTACAGGAGCCAAAATAAAAGCCCTTTTCGATGAACAAGGACTAAAGCGTAAGAAAGTGATTGTTGGCTTAACTGGTCTCCATTGTTTATCAAAAATTATTAAGCTTCCGGTATTAAGCCAAGATGTTATGCCTGATGCGGTCAAACGCGAGGCTGAAAGAGAACTTCCAGTTTCTCTCGAAGACCTTTACCTTTCCTGGCAGGTAGTTGACGTCTCAAAAGAGGAACAGAAGGTATTCCTGATTGTATACCCACGTACCGTTATTGATGCCATAGTTGAAACTCTTAACCACGCCGGTATAAAACCTTATATCATGGATTTGGCTCCTCTGGCACTAACGCGGATAGCGAACCAGAAATCAGCGATAATACTCGATGTAAGGGACAGTGAGCTTGACCTATTAGTCATGATCAACGGTATTCCTGAGCTTGTTCGCAGCCTGCCGCTACAGAAAGAAGTACCACTCAAAGAAAAATTGACGATAATAGAGGAAGAACTGCGGCGTACTGTTAGATTTTACGAAACCCAAGAAGCCCAAAATCAGCCTGATGGAAGCTTACCAGTATTCTTATCTGGAGAATTAGCCGATAAACCGGAGCTTCTTAAATCTCTGCAAGAAAAGCTGGGGAATGTTATTACATTATCTAGGCCACCGCTGAGATATCACGACAAGCTAGCTCCTGGACAATTTATGGTAAATGTCGGATTAATACTGAAGAAAACGGAAATAAAAGGTGTTGCCGAGTTTTCGAAAGTAAATATTAATGCCTTGCCGAAAATCTACCAAAAAGTCCTGCCGATAGGCAGAGTTATCTGGCCATTGGCCAGTGCGGTCGCTCTTGCTCTTGTTATTTTAGGAGTTATTCAGGTTCTAAACCATGATGCCCAGATCGACTCGTTGACGAATGAACTTTCTGAGGCAGATAATCGGATATCTTTGATACAGACACAACAGCAGTCACTGAATAACGCAATCATTCAGCTGGAGCAAAAAATTACCGAGTCGCAGGTAAATTACAATACACTTTCCGTAGTTACGAAAATCCTTGGCGATAAACGTGAAAGCGTCATCGTAGACCTACCCTTGGTCATCAGTAGTCTCAAAGATAAGATGACTCTGAGCGCTATTGAATATAGGATCAGCTCTATAACAGTAAGTGGTCAGACACCTGAAAAAACAGAGGTTCTATCTTACGCCCAGACAGTTAAAGACAGCGAACGTTTCTCTATAGTCGATTTTTATATCAAAATAAATGTTCAGAATCAGAGTATAAGAGAATTCACACTATGGTTAAACAAGTGAGAATAAGTATATGGATGTCATAAATCTGATAAATATAGCTAAATCCCAAGGGGCGTCTGATCTGCATCTTACAGTGTCGAGGCCACCCATCCTGCGTGTTGATGGTACTCTTAAGCCTATTGTTGATATGCCACCGTTAAAGGCGGCAGATGTGGAACAGGCTTTGGCACAGGTGACTAGAGAAAAGGACAGAGAATATTTCAAGGATAAGCATGAGTTAGACTTTGCCTATATGATTCCTGATGTTGTTCGGTTACGATGTAATGCCGCCATGCAGCGCGGAACAATCAGTCTGTCGATGCGTCTAATTCCCACGACCATTGCCAATTTTGAGGAGTTGCACTTACCCAAGATTTGCCGGGAATTTGCTTTGAAACCACGAGGCATGGTGGTAATCAGTGGACCAACTGGAAGCGGCAAGTCAACCACCTTAGCAGCAATGATTGATTTTCTTAATAAATATGACAATAGGGTGATCGTCACGATTGAAGACCCGATCGAATATGTTCACAGTGAAGTGAATTGTACCATCATTCAGCGAGAACTCGGTAATGATACCATGTCTTTTTCCGAAGCTCTTAAGCATGTTTTGAGGCAGGATCCTGATGTAATCATGGTGGGTGAAATGAGAGATGCGGAAACGGCAGCAGCTGCACTTATCATCGCTGAGACTGGGCACCTCGTATTGACTACAGGTCACGCACCCAGTGCTCCTCAGACGATTGAACGAATAATAGATCTGTTTCCACCTCACGAGCGATATCTAGCCCAGAATCGACTGGCATCACTGCTTATCGGTATCATGTGCCAGACTCTAGTGCCCACAATCAACATGGATAACGCAAGAAGAGTCCCGGCGGTTGAGATCATGATCGCTAATTCCGCGGTAAGAAGTCTTATCAGGGAGGGCAAGATATATCAACTGCATAATGCGATACGCACAAACTCAGAACTAGATATGATTATTCTTGACCACTCCTTGGTAAGTCTCTACCAAAGTGGTATTATAAGTGGCGAAAGTATATTAGCGCTCTGCAATGATCGCACTGAGATAGAAAAACTTGTTGGTGAAGTCATAATCAAATCTTCAGGTACCGATAATACAACCCTAGATCAACCGCATAACCGTCAGGAAACATAAACGGGATAATACCAAATTTGCTTGAGGACTTCCGAAAATAGCTGAACTTTACTTCACACAGTCAGCCTTAAGAATAGGATCATATTTCCAGTGTGTACCGAAAGAACAACGTTATTAAAATGGTTCTGAATGGAGCCGGATTTAATCGACAAGAGAGAAGGCTTTAACGTCTGCGCCTAATTATTAACCAGAGTGCGATAAGTACAATTAAGATAGCGATGAAAATCCAGGTCCACCATAACATCATGCACCTCCATGAGTCGCTAAAAAGTCAGCCGAGTCAATATAAATATAAGCATTATACCACATGAAAGCAAATTATATATAAACCCTTTGTTCCCAATATAGTTCGAATCTGCTCTGTCTTTCCATTCTAAGTACAGAACGTGACGTGCCCCCCGAAAACGATACTATTAATAATCTCATATAATTGTCGGAGTATAAATTATTTTTTCATTTAGAGTACTTCACTTTTCATCACCTTATTATATGAATTAAGTAAATAATATAGTTATTTTAGCTTCATTTTATATATTTAGTGAAGCAAGAAAGAAATGAAGATAATCACCTAAAAATTGGTGAAGCTAATTGATGAAAAACTATCAAGGCTAATAGCAGTGGGTATCTACAGGAAAGAAGAAATAACAAAAGCTAAAAAGTAATGAAAAAGTAATGCTGAATCAAAGTGAGTAAAGAATAATATATTTAGAAATAAAAAACAAGTGAAGCAGGCTTGAGACTGAATTTGATGGTCCTTTGATTCGTTGTCTGGATTAACTGAATAGGTGAAGCGAAAAAGTGAAGCTAACTAGCCTCACTTTTTCATTTATTAACTTTAATATGCTAACAATCCGATGATTTGTTACTTAATTGCACGAAAAGATGAATACTTATGACTCTATTGCGTTGATGGTATAGCTTATCATATATTAAAAAACCCGTATAGTTTAAAATATCACAAAGGGGAAAACTACAGAGGGGCAAAGGGAAGTAATTGCAGAGGGGGGCAAAGGGGAGTAATAACAAAGGAGATCAAAGTAGAAAACAATCAAAGCTATTAGAGTGTCCGTCAAAGCTAAGCATCTAAAGATGGATTCGATAAATAGTCCAAGCTAGACAAATACGATTAATTTCAATTTACAGGTTCAGTACTTCCGTCAATGTGCATAATGTAATTCTTTCCACTTTTAGCTATCTCATCAAGTTTTGTCATCCAGGCTGGACTATTTTGTCTTATTCTTAGCAATCTTTTATGGATTGTCTTGATAGGTACTATCTGCTTGTTGTTTGAGTCGAGTAGATTAATTGCATCTCGTAATCTCTTATCAGTTACTGCTATGTAAACCTGAGTTGTATTGATATTCTCATGTCCCATCAATTCCTGTATGGCTCGTATGTCAGCTCCTTTTTCCAGTAGGTCAGTACAGAACTTATGCCGCAAACTATGGCAGTGAAAATTATCTATACCGGCTCTTTTTGCGAAGTCCTTTATCTTCATCCCCAAAGAAACAGGATTCAGTTTAAATACTTTTTCTTCCGGCTTCATATCAGCTATAAATTTATGCAATTTATCAACGATACTAGGTATAAGTGGCATCGGCCTATCCTTTTTCCCTTTACCACCTCTGACAATAAGAAAATCTGAGTGAATATCTCTTACTTCTAAGTTAGCCATCTCCGCTCTTCTCAATCCTGTTCGCCAGCCTACCAAGACTAATAGTGTGTCCCGTAGTATCACCTTTTTATGTGTTTTCTTTTGTTGTATAACACTTATTAATGCTTCAACATCTTTGTCTTCATGGTAGGTGGGTAGGGACTTGGGTAGTTTAGCCTTGACATCCAGCTTTTCGCCATACCAGGACATGAAACGCCTCATTTCACCCACGTAGTTATACCAAGTGTGTGGTTTTAAGCCCTTGTATTGAGCAAGAAAGCTCTTTGCGAGGTCTGGCGAGGGTGGAAAGTCTCCGATGTAATTTTTAAAGCGTAGTAACAGATTTACGACGTTTTTAAGATTTTTGTGGTTCCTAATGCGCAGAATAAGCTCAGTCTCATATCTGGCAAAGAGCTTATCGTTTGTTAAATCTTTTAGCTCCAACCTTCGTCTCCCTTCCGGCCCCAATAATGTTATCAGAAGGTCTCGAAGTGGTAGGTTTTCAAGAGAACCATTGATTTGGTGGGGGGGGATTCGAACCCCCTACCTTTTGACTGCCAGTCAAACGTTCTCCCAAGTGAACTACGGCCCCGTGAATGCATTACTAATTTAGCATATATTCAAAGCAACTGGCAAACCAGTTTATTCATGTAGAAAATATACAGCTTCTTTATACCCGCCATGCCTTTTTTTATGCCCTGTTTACATCAGCCATGCTAGTATTAAGTCAGTTAATCAAGTTGTTCCCCAGCTTGATAATCGCCCAGAAGAAGGGGCCAGGTCAGTCCTCAAGATAACAAACCGTATGTTGAGGATTCACCCGGCCCCTTCTTTATTTATCAATGGTGTACTAAATCGTTGCTTAGTGCGGTGTAAATGGACTACAATCAACGAGAACGAATTTTTGCGGGAGGAGGGTACCAGTGACATTGAAAATATTGGTTCGGCTGCTTCTCGGCGTGACGTTAATAATCGTCGGGCTCTTAAGCGCATCGTGCCAGGATTCAGAACCGGCATCGACACCCTCACAAACTGGACAGGAGGTAAAGAGAATGCAATGGGATTCGCCGCCAGAAATGACGATAGATACCAGTAAAAAATACACGGCAATAATAGAAACGGAAAAAGGAAATCTGGTCATCGAGCTCTTCGCCAATGACGTTCCCAGGACGGTCAATAATTTCGTCTTTCTCGCCAGGGAAGGCTATTATGACGGCACCACATTTCACCGGGTGTTGCCCGGCTTCATGGCGCAGGGCGGCGACCCCACCGGCACCGGCTCCGGAGGCCCGGGGTATCGCTTTGAAGACGAATTTACCAGCCATACGCATAAAGCCGGGACCATATCCATGGCTAACGCCGGCCCCAATACCAACGGCTCCCAGTTCTTTATTACTTATGTGCCTACCGACTGGCTTAATGGTAAACACAGCGTCTTCGGCCAGCTTGTGGAAGGGATGGACGTCCTGAAAAGCCTCACCCCGCGCGACCCCTCCGAGAATCCCGGGTTTGAGGGCGATAAGATAATAAAGGTAACGATTAACGAGGATTAGTCCTAAACGTCGATGCCGACAGCCCGGAGGATACCCTGTAAGCCGTAGTAACCGGCATAAACCACGGTCATGCACTTGATTATCTTGCCGGTGAGAACGATGAAGATATATTTCTTCAGGCCGAAGCGTAGCGCCCCGCAGGCCAGCGCTGCCGGGTAGAAAAACGGATTCACTATTGAAGCTACGATGAACAGCGTTAGAGGTCCGCGGCGTTCCATGAGCCCCAGCATACGCTCGTAGGCAGCCTGCACTCTGCCCGGTTTATTGCTGATAGCCCGTCCGGCGCCGTGGCCGGTCATATAGATAATCAACGCGCCTATTAACTCGCCCAGCGCCGCTGATACTCCTAGCAGGGCGACGTGCCAGATATCCGGCATAGCGGCCCCCAGTGCAAAGACCACCGCCAGCATGGGCACCGGTATGATAATCGTGGCGCCCCCCAGAATGCTGATGACAAAAGCCCCCAGGTAGCCGTAATTCTTCAGCGACGCTACTTCATCTTGATATAGAATTATGGCGGCTGCCATAAACACGGTAATTACCACGCCGAGGACGCCGAGAACAAACGCCCACCTGACCGATTTTCGACTGCCTGCTTTGGGAATCAGATTATCGGGTTGATTCACCGCTTGTTTTGCGGAGTTATGTTCTGTCATGATGTGCCTACATTATACATGTAGAGATGAACGCAGTCTAGTAAACGGGTATTATAATATTATAAGCAACATATTGTTTGACCTGCTCCGCAACCTTTGCAACTCAAATCAAGTATATCTGTCCGGTGTCTCCGTATAATCTTAGAGGAAGGGAGGTGAGACAGGTGTTTGAGTGGAACATGAGTGTGCAGAAAATGCTCGACTGCGTGGAGGAGAACCTGACCGGTCCGCTGACGCTGGAAATGCTGGCGAAACGGCTGAATTACTCGCCGTGCTATTGCACCCGCCAGTTTCATAAGTACGCAGGGATATCACTGCGTGACTATATCCGGTTGCGCAAGGTCAGTTCCGCCGTTTTCGATTTGCGGGATACCGGTGAACGCATTATCGATATTGCCGTTAAGTATGGCTTTTCTTCGCAGGAGGCTTTCACGCGCTCCTTCAAGCGAGCCTACGGCATGACGCCTAACGAATACCGCAAAATGCCCAGGCCGCTGCCTCTCCTGGTCAAACGCAATGTCTTCGACCCTTACTATTTAGGACTGAAGGAGACGAATATGACAGAAGACCTGTTTAAAAATGTAACCGTAAGCATTCAGGTGCTGCCGGCTCATAGGTTCATCGGCATCCGCCACATCGACGCCCCCGGCTACTTTGAGTTCTGGAAAAAGGAGGAGGAAATACACGGTAGAGACCGCTGTGACGAGGTCGATGGCGTCCTGTCCAGCATCAAGGGCTACAACGGTATCGTCGGGGCGTGGTATTACCAGAACGGCAAACGCGGCTATATGTACGGCATAGAAGTACCGACCAGCTACGCCGGGGAAGTCCCCGAGGGGATGGAGATACTGTCTTTCCCGGAAAGCCCCTTTGCCGTCTTCCACCACCCGCCCTATAACTTCGGTACGCAGGAAGGGGCGGTCCATAAAGCCCTCGGGATATTCATCGCGGGATGGGACCCAGCCGAACACGGATACGAATGGCGCGATGACCTCCCCATCTATCAGCGCCACAACCCCCCTAAATACGGACAGGCATGGGTAAAGCCTTTAAAAGAGCGCAGGTAAAATTCAAAAAAGAGGGGGCTGTAAAGCCCCCTCCCGGTACTATCTGAATGATACGTGTCAGGCAGTCGCTTTAGCCGTTGCCTTGGTCTTAAAGGTCAGTTTACCTTCCTTGTCAAGGTCTACCTTGATAACGTCGTCCTCTTTTATTTCACCCTTGAGAAGCTGGCTGGACAGGGGATTCTCGATGTATTTCTCGATGACGCGCCTCAGCGGTCTGGCGCCGTAAACGGGGTCGTAGCCTTCCTTGGCGAGCCACGATTTCGCCTTTTCCGTCAGCTCAATGCCCAGCTTGCGTTCCGCCAGTCGTTCTTCCAGTTCTTTCACCATGAGGTCGACTATCTTCCTGAGCTGCTCCTCGCTGAGCTCGTGGAAAACGATGATATCGTCCAGACGGTTGAGAAACTCGGGCCGGAACGCCTTTTGAATCTCCGCCATGACCTTCTTCTTCATGTCCTCGTAGTTCCGTTTTTCGGACCCGGCGTCTTTCTTGGAGGTAAAGCCCATCTGGCTCTCCCGCTTGATAAGCTCCACGCCGGCGTTGCTGGTCATAACGACGACCGTATTCTTGAAGTCCACCGTCCGCCCGTGTCCGTCGGTCAGGCGGCCGTCGTCCATCACCTGGAGCAGGGTATTGAATACCTCGGGGTGCGCCTTCTCGACTTCGTCGAGCAGGATGACCCGGTAGGGTCGCCTTCTCACCGCCTCGGTAAGCTGTCCGCCCTCGTCGTAGCCGACGTATCCGGGCGGCGCCCCGATAAGCCGCGATACCGTGTGCCTTTCCTGGTATTCGGACATGTCCAGGCGCACCATGGCGTTCTCGTCCCCGAACATAAACCAGGCCAGTGTGCGCACCAGCTCCGTCTTCCCCACCCCTGTCGGTCCCAGGAACATAAAGCTGCCGATGGGCCGCTTGGGGTCTTTAAGTCCGGCGCGGCTCCTCCGGATAGCTTCGGAGATGGCGGACACGGCCTCTTCCTGGTCTATCAGGCGTTCGTGGATGCGTTCTTCCATGTGGACGAACTTTTCGGTCTCGCCTTCGAGCATCTGGGTCACCGGGATGCCCGTCCAGTTGGAGATAAGCTGGGCGATGTGCTCGGGGTTCACCTCTTCGGTGATCTTCTCCTTCTGGAGCCACTCGGTCTTGGCTTTATTATATTCCGGTTCCAGCTTAAGCCTTTCCGCCTTTAGCTCGGTGGCCTGCTGGTAGTCCTGCCGCTGCGAAGCGGCTTCTTCTTCGTTAACCAGTTCCTGAATGCGTTTTTCCAGCTTTTTAACCTCGGGAGGCGCGCTCTCGCTGTCGATGCGCGACTTGCTGGCGGCTTCGTCAATGAGGTCGATAGCCTTGTCCGGCAGCTGCCGGTCGGCGATGTAGCGTTTGCTCAGCTTGACGGCGGCTTCCAGCGCTTCGTCGGTTATCTTAATCTTGTGGTGGGCTTCGTAACGCGGTCGCAGACCGTGGAGAATCTCGATGGTCGACTCCACGCTGGGCTCGTTGATGAAGACCGGCTGGAAACGCCTTTCCAGCGCCTTGTCTTTCTCGATGTACCTCCGGTATTCGTCGATGGTCGTGGCGCCCACGCACTGCAGTTCCCCGTGAGCCAGCGCCGGCTTGAGCATGTTGCTGGCGTCGATGGAGCCTTCGGCGGCGCCGGCACCGACGACGGTATGTATCTCGTCGATGAAGAGTATCACCTCGCCCTTGGCTTCCCTGACCTCGTCCATGACCGCCTTGAGTCTTTCCTCGAACTCCCCGCGGAACTTGCTGCCGGCGACCAGCGCGCCCATGTCCAGGGCGATTACCTTACGCCCTTTGAGGGAGTCGGGCACGTCATCGGCGGCTATTTTCTGCGCCAGCCCCTCGGCGATGGCTGTTTTGCCGACGCCGGCGTCACCGACGATGACCGGGTTGTTCTTGGTGCGGCGGGTGAGTATCTGCATGACCCGCTTGATTTCCTCGTCGCGCCCGATAACGGGGTCGAGTTTACCCTCGCGGGCGAACTCGGTGAGGTCGCGCCCGTATTTCTGCAGCGAGCGGTATTTGCTCTCGGCTCGGGCATCGTCCACGCGGCGTCCGCCGCGGAGTTTCTTGAGCACTTCGTAGACCTTTTCCTGGGTGACACCGGCTTCATGAAGTATATTGGCGGCTTCACCCTTGTTATCACTCACCATGGCGATAAGCAGGTGCTCGGTGCTGATGAAGTCATCCTTAAGCCGGTTCGCCTCGGCATCGGCTTTCTGCATCAGCTGGGCGATGCGGGGCGTAGCGTATATCTGCGGACCCTGGTAAGCAACTTTGGGCGATTTTTCCAGCACCTCTTCCACCCGGTTCCTCACCGCGTCCGCATCCACTTTGAGTTCCTTGAGTATCTCTCCCACCAGCCCCTGCCTCTGTATCAGCAGGGACAGCAGGATATGTTCCACGTCCCACTGGCTGTGCTTGTACTGCATCGCCATCTGCTGGGACGCCTGTATTGCTTCCTGTGCCTGTTCCGTGAATCTTTCCTGTCTCATCGTTTACCTCCGCGCAGTTTCCTGATTTCCTCCTGCGCCTCTTCCAGTTCGTTCTGCAGGTCGGTTACCTGCTGTACCATGCGTAAAATCACTTCCACTCCCGGCAGGTTGATGCCCATATCGTCCACCAGGGCTTTGACCCTCCTCAGTATGGCGATATCTCTATCCGAGTAGAGTCGGATGTTTCCCTGCGAACGGCGCGGCTCGATGATGCCGACCTTTTCATAGTAACGCAGGGTGTAGGTCTGTATTTCCAGCATTTTTGCCGCTACGCTGATCACGTAGCGCGGCTCGGTATCGTATCTTTCTTCGTTCATAGTCACCTCGACTTCCCATCAGGCCGGTCGAGTTTCGCTGAGCTGCCTGAATAAATCCTTTTCTTTATCCGATAATTTCGTGGGCAGTACCACGTTTACTTTAGCCAGGAGGTCACCCCGGGTGGACCTGCCCAGGTGGGGCATGCCCTGTCCGGTCAGCTTGAAGACGCGACCGTTCTGGGTCTCCGTCGGGATTTTTAACGCCAGCTTGCCTTTCGGCGTCGGCACCTGGACTTCGCCCCCCAGTACCGCCACCGCCAGGGGCACCGGTACGTTAACATGCAGGTTGTCGCCGCGACGCTCCATATCCTTGTGAGGTCTCACCGAAATTTTCAGGTAAAGGTCGCCGCTGCCGCCGGCTCCGGGCTGTCCCTTGCCGGCGACGCGTACCCTTGAACCGGTGGCGACTCCCGCCGGGATTTTTACCTCCAGGCGCTTGACGTTAGCCACCAATCCGGCGCCGCGGCATACCGAGCAGGGGACGTTCTGAATCCTGCCGCTGCCGTGGCAGGTGGCGCAGGGTTCGTCCATCTGGAGGCTGATGGTACGGCTGGTGCCGTGGAAAGCTTCCTCAAGCGTTACCTCGATGGACGTTTCCATGTCCTGGCCGCGTCTCGGCTGGGCGCGACGGTAAAAGCCACCCTTGCGTCGCCCGCCGAACAGTTCATCGAAGATGTTGTCCAGCCCGTCGATATCCCCGCTGAAACGGAAGCCGGTGCCGCCGCCCGGCGTAAAGCCCTGGTACTGGGCTTGTTGCCGCTGAGCCTCCTCGAACTGGTCGGCATACTGCCACTTATCGCCGTACTTGTCGTACTTCTTTCGCTTGTCATCATCCGAAAGAACCTCGTAAGCTGCGTTTATCTCTTTGAATTTAGCCTCGGCGGTCTTATCACCGGGATTGACATCAGGGTGATACTTGCGCGCCAGTCGGCGATAAGCCTGCTTTATTTCCTTATCGTTGGCGCCTCTTTGTATGCCCAGTATATCGTAGTAGTCTTTAACGGCCATTTCCTGACTCCGTTACACCTATAAACATATTATACATTCTTTTTAGCTTATTTGTCAAGATATAACAAAGAAAGTTAACAATGAATTATCAAGGTATATCTTGAAAAATTCACACTATGAGTATAGTACCTTAAAAAATCATGTAGTAAAATGGTAATAAGTGGTTGACAAGTTAAAATTCTCACGGTAATCTAAAAGAGAGGAATTTCTATGCCATCTTGTCCTAATTGTGGCCGAAAAACTCTCCGGACTCTGGATTGGGCCTGTCAATGGTGCGGTTACCCGCTCCTATCAAAGTCATATAAAAAAATAGACAAGACCTTTAAAGAGCTCCAGGAAGAGAGAAATATATCGACCAGGCCGGCGCCTGCAGAAGAACCGGCGTATGAGTATAATCCGGAACCTGCCTACCGACCCGAAATATCTGAGAGACCGACAGTTCAACCGGAAACGCCTGTGGCACTTGAGCCGGAAACCGAGCTGCCGCCGGGACCTGAACCGGCACCGGAGTTGACGAAGGGACCGGAACCTGAGCCTTCAACCCCGGAGGCGAAGAAGCCTGCCAGAAAAAGAAAGACGAAGACCGCTCCTAAAGCCAGGAAGAAGTCGAGAAAAAAGGCCGAACCCGCACCGGAACCGGCGCCGGAAGCCGAGCCGGCTCAGGAGCCGATGATTACGCCGCCCCCCGCCGCCGAGACGGAACCGATGATAACGCCTCCTCCCGCGTCTGAACCGGCCGCGCCACCAACGCCAGAACCAGCCCCGGTAGAAGTCCCGAAGATTGATACCCTCGCCGAAGGTCAACTCCTTACCGTCGACGGACTTGACGCTTTATTCCGGGAGAACAAGATTGCCACGCACACCGCCCTGACCGATAAGACCATGAAGATACAGGGCACGGTGGAGAAAATATTCATCCGGGACCATATAGACGTTCGCTATATCGTGCTTAAGGGCGCTCAGAAAAAGCTTCTGTGGCCCGTCCGGTGTACTTTCGGTAAAGAAGCGGTCAACGAGATGTACCGTCTCAGGGAAGGCCAGGAAGTCATTATCCATGGCAGATACGACGGCTACGGCAAGAACATCATCTTCAAAGACTGCGTTGTCTATAGCTAAACCTGCCGCGGTACTTTTCAGCTTGTTCCAACGTATATCTCATCATCCTCAGGGTGTTTTCAATATCTCCTGTCGGCTTTCCGTAGTGCCATTCCATGGCAGCCCTGATTAAGTCCGTCCACTCACTTTCCAGTGCCTTAAGTGCCCACCTGGCGGACACTGTTTTGGTGGCTACCGTTCCGGTTTTCATGGTATACAGGGCGCGGCAGTTGGTCAGGACAACGAAAGGTTGATGTCCCGGCGGCTTTAACCAGTCGCGGTCATCCTCCTTAAGCCTCCATTCCGTCCAGATACCCTCGACCACCGCCCGGCGGATTTCTTCCTGATTGACCGGGGCAATGAGAGATCGAATCGGTGGGCCGGCCACGGTAATCCCGTTCTCTCTAAGAATGTGCCTGTTTATAATCCAGTCAATTCCCTCGGTGGTGAGAAAGAATTTTCCCCCGTTGAGATACGGTATCTTTGACCTGCCCGGTTTATACCGCAATAAAGCCTTTCTGGAGAGATAAGCGCCTTCGAGTTTTTTAGCCCACTTCAGACCGCTCCTCATGATACGTAAGTGCATCGCTTCAAGGTCTGGAAACAGTGTTTTTACGGGTAATCGGCGACTCGTGACCACCAGGAAATCAATATCGCTGTGGCCGGGGTCGAAATCCCCCAGGGCCAGCGAGCCGTGCAGGTACAGCCCGAGGAAATAATCGCCCAGGACAGCCTTGACTTCCGTCAACAACATATCCACGGCGGCGTTGACATAAGGGTACGGTGTGTGACCTATGGCGGACGGTGGCATTGGTGTCCTCGTGCATTTTTATTCTGTCTGGTTTTCGTTGTCCATGACACTGCGAACGATACTCAGGAATTTATGCAGTATCCGGGCGGTAGCCCCCCAGATTAGCCTGTTATCGTAATGGTAGTTGTACGAGTCTACCACGATGCCTCCGTCGATAGTCTCGATAGCCGGTTTGCAGCAGTCCCCGGACATGAGCGCTGCGACGGGGACCTCCAGTATCTCGTCAACCTCGGCTGGGTTCATGGTGAACCGGTAGGGCCAGGGCATCGCGGCGACAAAGGGAGTGACGATGTAGTTGGAAGTGGTCGTTATCTCGTCGTCAAGCTCACCGATAACTTCGATATCGTCGGGACTTAACCCTATTTCCTCCTGGCTCTCCCGGAGGGCGGTATCCAGAAGGGTGGTATCGCCGGGTTCCCGGCTGCCGCCGGGAAAGGATATCTGCCCTTTATGCACTGTAACGGTCTCCGTGCGCCGGATAAAGACGATATTGCACTGCCCTTCCTTCCGGTAGAGAGGGATGAGCACCGCCGACGGCACGCGGTCGGTATCATTGATGTGCCGCTTCTCCCGTTTTGCCAGTAGTCCCTTTAGCTGCGTCTTCACTGTCCATATATTAATACTAGTCGACTGTAAAAACAAATGCTTTGTCGAAGGCAACGATATGGTTCGACATTAGAGGAAACCAGTTGATATAATAATGACTACTTACTCACCCTTGCTCAAAAAGTGAATAATTTAGCGGAGGTAATGCCCATGGAATGGACGTATGAAAAAATCACCAGGTGGTTTGACGACTATTATGATGACTTCAACAGGAGCGCCGGGCCCCTGGAAACAGCCCCGAACATGGAGAAATACTTCACCGAAGACCTTGAGTTCTGGCCCTACAATATGCCCGGCACGACGGAGCCGAGTTCGCGCGAGCAGCTCCTGATGACCATGATACACCCCGGACTCCACGAGGAACTGACCCCCAAGGAATACGCGGTCGACCTTAAAAGAATGGTCGTGGTCGTGCGGTTCCAGCTGCAGTTCAACGACGAGCCTTCCGGGAGGGTCTGGCCCCCCAAGCAGGCGAGCTGCCATTACCACCTGATAACGGACAGGGATAACAATCTTAAAATCAGGAAGATTGTCTATTTCACGGAGCGCGCCTCGCCGGACGAAGCCGGGGCTCAAAAAGAGATGATGGAGCTCTGGCATAAATACCGCGACCGGGCGCTCAAGGGACAAAAAGCAAAATAAAGCCGGCTATGTCTAACGCTGATAAATTCCTCTGTTTTAACCTGAACTGGGCATTTCGTGTATAATTCTTGGGGAGAGGTTTATGGACTTTAACCTTTCGGAACAGCAGAAAATGCTGCAGAACCTTGCCAGGGACTTCGCTGCTGAGGAAGTGATGCCCCGGGCGGCGGAAATCGACCGCACCAACGAGTTCCCCCGGGACCTCGCCAGACAGATAGGGAGTCGCGGATTTCAGGGACTGCCCTATCCGGTCGAATTCGGCGGCAGCGGCGCCGGCTACGTCAGCTTCGTGCTGGCGCTGGAGCAGATCTGCCGGGCTTCGGTATCGGTTGGGGCCATCATGGCGGTCAATACGGTCCCCGAAGAGGGCATCTACCGCTTCGGCACCGATGAACAGAAAAAGAGGCTTCTCGCGCCTCTCACAAAAGGCGACCGGCTGGGAGGCATCGGTTTTACCGAGCCCGATACCGGCTCGGACCCCGGGGCGATAAAGACCATCGCCCGGCGCAGCGGTAAAGGTTTCGTCATTAACGGACAGAAGATGTTCATGGCTATGGCGCCGGCGCTCGATGTCGTCCTGCTCTTCGCGCGCCGGGAAAAGGAAGAAGGGCTGAACGCCTTTATCGTGGAATCAAAGTCGCCGGGCTTTGCCGTGCAGGAGGTCTTGGAGACGATAGGTATCAGGGGGCTGGGCACGTCTATCGTGAACCTCGATGATGTCCGGGTACCGGCGGATAATCTTATCGGTGAAGAAGGGCAGGGATTCGATATTTTACTGGAAGCCATCAGCATCGAGCGCATGAGCGTGGCGATGCAGGGGGTGGCGGTCGCCCAGGCGGCCCTGGATGCGTCCCTCGAATACGCCCGGGAGCGCAAAGTGCGTGGAAAACCGCTTTCCCGCATGCAGGCTGTCCAGCAGCCGCTGGCGGAGATGGCGGCAAGGATTGAGGCGGCCCGCTGGCTGGTCTACCGCACCGCTTTCCTCCGTGACCAGAGACAGAGCATCCAGTACGATGCTTCGCTGGCTAAGCTTTTCGCCTCCCGCGTGGCGGTGGAGGTCACCAGCCAGGCTATGCAGGTCCACGGCTCCTTCGGCACAATGAAGTCGCTGCCGGTGGAAAGGTACTACCGCGACGCCAAGATGACCGAGATATACGTGGGAAGCTCCGAGGTGCACCGCACCATCGTTGCCAACCGCCTGATACATTAATTAAATATCTCTTCCCACCCGAGCCGCCCTCGTATCATCGGCGGCTTATCCCGCCAGTCCTCCCCCTCCTTTACTAAAGGATGGGGACACAGGGGGTGAGGTTAATAAATAAGGATAGAAGTATGCCCCAGGAACATTTTCACCTTATAAAGACCTCAGCTAATGCCCGCGCCGGTGAGCTTTCTACTCCCCACGGCAGGGTGCCGACGCCGGTGTTCCTGCCGGTGGGCAGCCAGGCAACTGTCAAGACCTTGACCCCGCAGGAAATCAAAGATACCGGCTTTAAAATGGTACTTGCCAATACTTATCACCTCTACCTGAGGCCCGGCATAGATGTCATTGAAAAGATGGGCGGACTGCACCGGTTCATGGGCTGGGACAGCGCCCTTTTGACCGATAGCGGCGGCTACCAGGTGTTCAGCCTGGCGCCTTTCTGCAAAATTACCGACGAAGGCGTGAAATTCCGCTCTCACATCGACGGCAGCGAGCATTTACTGACGCCGGAACTGGCGGTCCGGTACCAGGAGGCTCTGGGCGCAGATATCATCATGGTGCTGGACGAATGCGTTGCTTACGGCGAAAACCCGGAAAAGATACGGAAAGCCATGGAGAGGACGCACCGCTGGGCGGAAAGGTGCCTGAAAGCCCGGGGAAAAAAGGACCTCGCCCTTTACGCCATCGTCCAGGGGGGCATGTCCGCGGAACTCAGGGAGCGGTCGGCGGCGTACCTGACGGGCCTTGATTTCCCCGGCTACGCCATCGGCGGCCTGAGCGTCGGCGAGCCCAAAGAAATCACCTTTTCACTGGTAGAGCAGACGGCATCGCTCCTGCCTTCGGACAAGCCCCGCTATCTCATGGGGGTCGGCTCCCCGGAGGATATCGTCGAGGGGGTGGCGCGGGGCATTGATATCTTTGATTCCGCCCTGCCCACGCGGGTCGCCCGCAACGGGGCTTTATTTACCTCTAAAGGACGCATCAATATCCGCCGGGCCGCTTACAGTAAAAAAGAAGGCCCCGTCGACCCCGCCTGCGACTGCTATACCTGCCGTAACTTCTCTATTGCCTACCTGAGCCACCTCTTCCGCAGCGAAGAGCTGCTGGCTCTGCGGCTGGCTACGTTACACAACCTGCGTTTTATCAATAACCTGATGCAAAGGATAAGGTCGGCTATTATGGACGATACCTTCGGTGCTTTCCGGAATGATTTTTTGACTAACTACAAGACTACCGATGAACAAACGCGGGTGGCGCAGAAAAATCGCTGGGTAAAATCGAGGAAATAAGCCCATTTTTGCTACTTTCGTCACATTTTACTTAATATATGTTCTGCTACAGTAATGATATAACTATTGTAGTAACCCGGGAGGTGGGCAATGGCTAAGGATGAGAAAAAACACAAACATGAGAAACCCGTAAAAATGGGCGATAAGTACCTTTGCCCGCGTTGCCAGGCTCAGGTGCCGACGCGGCAGGACTGCCCCACCTGTAAACTGGAAATAGATTGGTCAAAGATATAAACGGCACCGACTGCTAATTGGAACTGTCTGATACCGGCTGCGTCTACCCGCCCTGTATAATGAAGACGACGTTCATTTTGTCGCCGTCTTTGACCGGTTTCTTCAATCCCATGGGGTAGACGCTTTCTCCGTTAACAAAAAGGTCGTAGCCGTGGTGAAAATTACCGTACTTATCGAATAGCAGCCTTTTCAGTTTGGGGAACTGCCTGATCAGGTCGTCAAGGCACTCCCCGGTAGTGCTGCCTTCCACCTTGATGTGCAGATGGTTATCGGTATATCTCCCGAAGAAGGAAGATAGTTCCACGTTTACGCTCATTATCCGTTCACCTGCCTTGTTTTCCGCAATGCTCGCATTCCGGGTCCCGGTTGACTTTAAACTCGCTGAACTGCATCCTCAGGGCGTCGTAATTAAGCAGCCTGCCGGTCAGCAGCTCTCCCATTCCGGTGATATATTTAATAACCTCGGTGGCCTGGATACAGCCGATAACCGCCGGCGTTACCCCGATAACCGGGAATTTCTCCCTGGGGACTTCAGCGCCGTGGTAGAGGCAGTTCAGGCAGGCTGTTTTGCCGGGTATTACCGTCATTGCCCTGCCTTCAAAGCCGTAGACGGCACCGTGAAAAAACGGTATGCCTTTCTCTATGGCTGTTTTGTTCAGTAAATACCGGGTGGGCAGATTGTCCATGGCGTCGACGATTAAGTCAGCGTCGCCCACCAGCCGTGAAGCGTTGGCTTCGGTTATCGTTTCCGGTATCGTTTCTATCGTTATCTCCGGGTTCAGTTTCCTGAGTTTCTCCGCCGCCGAAGCTGCCTTTTCATTCCCGATGTTTTCTTCCCAGTGCAGGACCTGCCGGTTCAGGTTGCTCAGTTCTACCGTATCATGGTCGGCAATCCTCAGCGTGCCGATGCCGGCAGCCGCCAGGTAGGTAGCCACCGGCGAACCGAGTCCCCCGGCGCCGGCAATGAACACTTTAGCCTTTTTGAGCTTCTCCTGCCCCGCCTCCCCGAACCCGTATATCATTATCTGGCGGTCGTACCTTTGCTTCTCTTTCTCTGTAAGCATCCTGGTTCCCTCCCCCCTTTACGTAACCTCCTGCTCTATCCAGTCGAGGTACTCCTGACTGCCCCCGATGACGGGCAGAGCGATTATTTCCGGCACCGAGTAGCTGTGGATTTTCTTTACCGATTTTACAATGTCCGGCAGTAGCGATTCTTTGGTCTTGGCGACGAGGAGATTTTCCCGCGAATTGTCCAGCTTTCCCTGCCACCAGAAATGAGAATGAACATCCGATAGTATATTGACGCAGGCAGCCTGCCTCCGCTTGAGTAGCGTCTGGGCTATCTTTTGCGCCTCCTCGGCGTCCTTACACGTTATGAGGACAACAATGTAATTCGGCTGTTGCATGTTATCAGACAATCGCCAGCATGCGCTCGACGGCTCTCAAAGCCCGCAGGCGGATTTCCTCCGGCACTATAATCTCCGGCGTCATCGTTTTCAGCGACTCCAGTATTTTTTCGATCGAGGGTGATTTTCTTCATATTGGGGCAGACGGCTTTCTCAGAAGCCGGCACGAATTTCTTGCCCGGGTTCTCTTTTTTCAGTCGGTGTAATATCTCCACCTCCGTACCGACAATCAGTTCTTTCACGTCCTCCCGCGCCGCGTAGCGTATGATGCCGCTGGTGCTCAGGGCTTCATCCGCCAGGGCGATAACATCCGGTCGGCACTCGGGGTGGACCACCGCTTTCGCCCGCGGGTGCTCCTTCTTCCGGTTGGTAATATCTTCGGGCAGGATACGCACGTGGGTAGGGCAGTAGCCGGGCCAGAGCGTCATTTTCTTGCCCGTCTGCCGCGAGATGTAGTCGCCCAGGTACTGGTCCGGCACGAAGATTATGTTGTCGTTATCGATTTGAGAAACGACCTTGACGCCGTTGGACGACGTGCAGCAGTAGTCGGATTCCGCCTTGACGGCGGCGGTGGAGTTGACATAAGTTACCACGGTCGCCCCGGGCAGCTCCTTCTTTTTTTGCCGCAGCTGCTCGTCGGTTATCATATCTGCCATGGGGCAGCCGGCGTTCTTATCCGGCAGCAGTACCGTCTTTTGGGGCGAGAGTATCTTGGCTGTTTCCGCCATGAAGTGAACGCCGCAGAATACTATCACGTCGGCATCGGTTTTCGACGCCTTCTGGCTGAGCTCGAGGGAATCCCCGGTGAAATCGGCGATATCCTGTATCTCCGGCCTCTGGTAATTGTGGACGAGGAGGACGGCATTCCTTTCCTGCTTGAGTTTCTCTATTTGTTCTGTTATTGAGTTGTCCCGCTGATTGACCATTCTATTTATCCAATTGTATTTTAGATGCTTTTATTTTACATCATGGCCGACTTTATGCACAGGGGACCCGCCCGGCGCCCGTATATATTTTCATGCCCGCCTCGCCGATTACTCTGACTTCCATGTCGGTATTGATGCGTGTGCCGGTATCCCGGACAAAACCGATAATGGTCATGCCGTGTTTTTCACCCAACTCACGACCTTTATCGGTGACGGCGGTCTTCGTGGCGGCTAACGGGATTCCCGCCCGGCAGATTTTGGCGACCATTTCCGAAGCCATCCGACCGGTCGAGACCAGAAACATGCTGTCGAAGTCTACCCTGTTCAGCAGGGCATGTCCTATGACTTTATCGATGGTGTTGTGCCTGCCGATATCTTCCGCGATGCAGACGGGGCTGCCGTCCGCGGTGAACAGCCCGGCGGCGTGGGCTCCTTCCGTCTCCCGGTACATCCGGGCTATTTCGAAGAGGGTGTTCATCGCCTTAAACAGCAATTTCGGGCTGATTTCGTGCTGACTTTTTATATTCGGCAGGTTTGCTTCGACAGCATAAGCCGTCCTGCCTCCTCCGGAGACGATGCGGTAGCTGGTCCCTCCGGTCCTGGCGTTAGTTTTACGGTCGTTTTTCAGCCGTACCTGCGCTCCGGCGTCATCTATTTCTACGGATATTATCTCTTCCAGTCTATCGATGAATCCCTGCCCGAGCAGGTAACCGATAACGAACTCTTTCTCCATGGCGGGTGTTATCGACGCGGTGACCAGGTGTTTCCCGTTGACGTATACCGGCAGCTCTTTCTCTATAATCACGCTGGTTTTCGACCGGGTAAAACGCCCGTCAGCCAGCCGCCAGCATGTCGTGGATTTTGCCGTCGCCACCCTTTTTCTACGTCCCGTCTCAACGCCCTTCATCGCATCCCTCGATTCTTTCCGGGTGGGAATAGACAATCATAGTATTGCCCCTGACCATTCCGGCGATGGTTATGCCAGCCTCCTCCGCCATTGCCACGGCGAGCGTGGTGGGTACAGCCTTGGTAACAATTATGGGGATGCCGGCGTTACGGCACTTAGTAATCATCTCGGTGGGCTGCCTGCCCGTCGAAGCTGCCAGCGTTTGAGTGAAATCGATGCCGTGGAGCAGCCCGTAGCCGATTACCTTGTCCAGGGCGTGGTGCCGCCCGAGGTCTTCGGCGATGCATACAGTTTCTTTACCTTTAAGAAACAGTCCGGCGGAGTGCACCGCCTCCGTTTCCGTGAATATCTCCGACTTCAAGATTGCCCGCACGCAGTCGAAGATATCCCCGCTGCTTACCTTGAGGTCGGAGTGTACCGGTCGGGGATGGGTGTACTTTACTGTCTTACCGGACAGCGTCACTTCGGCGGAGTTGTTCTTAATCGTTAATGGACTGATATCGTCGACTTTATGGATAATCTCCTGTACGAAAAGGTTCCCGTAAACGAATTCTTTTTCAAGCGCCGCCGTGAGCATGGCTGTGGCGAAGTGCCGCCCGTTGATATTGATGGTGAATGCAGTTTCCTTGATGATTCTCTCGCTGGCTTGACTGCATCCGCCGTTGACCCGGGTGTATCCGACCTTTTTCAGGATTTTACTTTCCACTTTTATCCTGTTTTTTAGCGCTGTTATTGTTGACATCGATTATATCGCCCGGTCTCACCTGTCCGCCGTGGATTACCCTGGCAAAGACCCCTTCCCGCGGCATGATGCAGTCGCCGACCTGCCGGCGGATGGCGCAGGCGGCGTGACATTCCTTGCCTATCTGGGTTATCTCCAGGACGGCGTCTTTCCCCGCCCTGATTCTGGTACCGACGGGCAGTGAAGCCAGGTCTACGCCCTGTGTGGTGATATTTTCCGCGAAGTCGCCCGGCTGGAGGTCGAAGCCTTTGCCGCGCATTTTATCGATGCTCTCGATAGCCAGCAGGCTCAACTGACGGTGGGTCCGGGCATCGGCATGGGCGTCGCCAACGACTCCGTAGTCTTCTCGAATGGTTATTTTAGCTGCCGGTATCTTCTTCGTGCCCTTCTTATCGCTGCGGCAGACGGCGACTATCGACGTCATACTCTATCTTCCCTGCTTGTATATTATGCCGCTCCCCAGAATGATATCGTCTTCGTAGAAGACCACTACCTGTCCGGGAGTTATTGCCATCTGGGGTTCGGCAAATCTAACGTAGACGCTGTTTTCGTCCTGAGGTATCACCGTGGCTTCCGCCTCCGGATGGCGGTACCTGATTTTTGCCTTTACCTTGATAGGTGTGGTCGGCCGGGATATAGCTATCCAGTTGAGGTTTTGGGCGATGAGTTCGGTACCGTAGGTCTGCTCCCTCGTGCCGACAACGACCGTATTGCTTTGAGCTTCGATGGACGTTACGTACAGCGGTCTGGCGGAAAATATCCCCAGTCCTTTACGCTGGCCGACGGTCCCTGGTCCAGGATTTTTCCCGGTCGTGAGACATTCGGCAAATACTGCTCGAGGAATTTCTTGTAATCGCCGTCGGGGATAAAGCAGATTTCCTGGCTTTCGGGTCGTGAAACGGCGGGGAATCCCCTTTCCGCCGCGATGCGTTTTACCCTGTCTTTGGTCATTTGCCCTATGGGGAAAAGGGTGTGTTTCAGCTGTTCCTGCCTTATCTGGCAGAGGAAGTACGACTGGTCTTTCATGCGGTCCCGGCCCTTTTTCAGGAGGTGCCTCCCGCTGTGGTCGTCCTTCTCTATCCTGGCGTGGTGGCCCGTGGCAAGAATATCCGCGCCCAGTTCTTTAATCTTGTCCCGCAGGGCGCCGAACTTGATGAACTTATTGCACAGTATGCAGGGGTTTGGCGTTCGACCCTGCTGGTAATCGCGGCAAAAATTATCTATGATGCGGCGTTCGAAGACATCATGGATGTCCAGGATATAGTGGGGTATGTCCAGCTTGCTGGCGACATCGGCGGCAGCGCTCTCGGCGCTGGCGGTATAATCGTTCGCGGGCATGACTCTCATCGTCACGCCGATGACCTCGTGCCCGTCTTCTTTGAGAAGGGCTGCGGACACGGAGGAGTCAACGCCCCCGCTCATAGCTACGGCGACTTTCATTACTTCAGTTTCTCCAGGGCGGCTTTCGCGGCGGCTTCGCCGGAAAGGAACATGGAACCGAAGGTCGGGCCCATGCGGGGCAGTCCGTAAACGGCGCCCACCGCCATGCCGGTCACGATAAGCCCGGGAAAACATTCGCCGGTGTTCTCGACGATGAGATCTTCGGACTTCTCAATCCACATGGCGCCTTCGCCCTTGGTCTTTATCAAGCCGCGCTGTTCCAGCTTTTTTATAACGCCGGCATCGTGCCCGGTGGCATCGATGACGACTTTCGCTTCGATAGCGACGGGGTCGAGGGCGGCAACCTGCCGCGGCAGCGAGGCAATCGGCGACCAGTTAATCACCGCCCCGCATACCTTACCGTCTTTGACCACCAGGTCTTCAAGCATGGTCATGTTAAAGACCCTGACCCCGGCCGCGCAGGCAGCGGCGATAAGACTGGAGCAGGCGTGGGGAGCATCGCAGACAGCCAGCCCTTCACTGACGTTCTTATAGGGTACGCCCAGTTCGTCGAGTATCCTTTGGGCAGGGTGGCGGACCGTTATCTTGGGCATCAGGTAGCCCCCGCTCCAGAAACCGCCGCCCAGGTAGTTGTTTCTCTCGATGATAACCACCTTTTTACCGGCGCGGGCAATATTGCGTCCGGCTACCAGTCCGCTGGGACCACCGCCGACGATAATGCAGTCGCTCTCGACGTATTCATTGAATTCTTTGGCGAATTCGTCGACTATCGCTCGGGTTATCACTACCTCGCCAACCGGGCTGAATTTCTCCATTTCGCTGACTCCCTCTACGGATGATGTTCTTATTATACCCTATTTTTATGGCTTTCTGCGTAATTAGCTGTCTCGGAGGAAAATACTATTGTTGACCAAAATGGTAAACAATATCAAGTCTATCATTTATCCTCCTGCCTGTCAACTTTGAAGTATACACCTTTATTGTGTAGAATAAAGCCGATGGCGACGGAATACAGGCGACTCCCCGGCGTGGATAAGGTTCTGGCGGACGAACGTCTCGTTCGGGCCGGCGGGGACTACCCGCACGATTTACTGGTGGACATCATCAGGAAGCGTCTGGAGAAAGAGCGCCTGTCCATCGCCGGCGGCAAGTCCTGCGCCTCTCTCGATGACATTGTAGATTCGGTGCTTGCCGAGCTTAAAACGCTGGATAAGCCGACGCTGCGGCAGGTAATCAATGCATCCGGTGTGATACTGCATACCAACCTGGGCCGCGCCCCCCTCAGCCCCGAGTCTCTGGCCGCTGTAGAGGATGTCAGCCGCGGTTATTCCAACCTTGAGTTCGAGCTGGAAAGCGGCAGCCGGGGTTCCCGCACCGTCCACGTCGAGGGGCTTTTGTGCCGACTCACCGGTGCCGAGGCGTCGTTCGTCGTTAACAACAATGCTTCGGCAGTCCTCCTGGGGCTGACAGCCATGGCGCGCCGCAAGGAAGTCATCGTTTCCCGGGGGCAGGCGGTGGAAATCGGCGGGGGCTTTCGCATCCCCGACGTCATGCGGCAGAGCGGTGCCAAACTTATCGAGGTGGGGACGACCAACTGCACTTACGCCCGTGATTTTGAGGATGCCATTACCGAGCGGACGGTAGCCCTGATGCGGGTGCATTCCAGCAATTTCCGCCTGGTGGGCTTCGCCAGCGAGGTTGCGTTAGAGGAACTTGTAGAAATCGCGAGAAAGAACGATGTACTGGTGCTGGATGACCTCGGCAGCGGCTGTTTCCTGGACACGACTGTTTACGGACTTGCCCCGGAACCGATGGTCCAGCAGAGCGTGAGTGCTGGGGCTGCCCTCACCTTTTTCTCCGGGGACAAGCTCGTGGGGGGGCCTCAGGCAGGTATCATCGTGGGTGAGAAGCAGTACGTTGACAGGTTGAAAAAGCATCCCCTGGCGCGTGCCGTACGCATCGATAAAACGCGGCTGGCCGCGCTGGCGGTAACGCTGCGGCACTATCTCAAAGAAGAGGCGACCGCTAAGATACCGGTGTGGCGCATGATTGCCGCCCCGTTGAAAGAAATCGAGCAGCGTGCTTCGCTCTGGGCAAGTGCCCTTAAAGGCATGGCTGGAGTAATAGCAGGCGAGACCATGGTGGGGGGTGGCAGTCTGCCCGGAGGTTCTCTGCCGACCCGGCTGGTGGCTGTCTCCAGAAGCGGCAGGAATACCCCGAAAACTATAAGCGAGCGACTCCGCCAGCGGGAGGTGCCGGTTATCGGCCGCATCGATAAAGACCTGCTCCTCCTCGACCCCCGTACTGTCCTCCCGGAAGAAGATGAGATTGTTGTTCAGTCGCTTCGGGATGTAGCAGGTTTACTCAAACAAAAGAAATAAGGTTCGTCATGTACGTACTGGGAACCGCCGGACACATCGACCACGGCAAGTCGCTGCTGGTGCAGGCTCTGACCGGTATTGACCCCGACCGCCTCCGGGAGGAAAAGGAGCGGGGCATGACCATCGAACTGGGTTTTGCCTGGCTCAAACTCCCCACCGGTCGTGAGGTGGGCATCGTCGACGTCCCCGGTCACGAACGTTTCGTCAAGCATATGCTGGCCGGCGTCGGCGGCATCGACCTGGCGCTGCTCATCGTGGCGGCAAACGAAGGCGTCATGCCCCAGACGCGCGAGCAGAAGTGCGGCGGGGCATCGTGGTTATCACCAAGCAGGACCTGGTGGACGAAGAACTCCTCAGCCTGGTCAGGATGGAAATCGAGGAGGTTATCGCCGGTACATCTATCGCCGGAGCCCCCGTTCTGTCGGTTTCGGCGCTGACCGGGGCGGGACTGCCGGAGCTGGTAGCGGCTATCGATAAACTCCTGGACGAGACCGAGCCGCGGCCGGACCTGGGTCGTCCCCGCCTCCCCGTCGACCGGGTTTTTACCATCGCCGGCTCGGGCACGGTGGTCACCGGAACTCTTATCGACGGCGCGCTTTCGGTGGGGCAGGAGGTGGAGATTGTCCCCTCCGGTCTGAAGTCCAGGCTCCGCGGGCTGCAAACCCATAAATCGAAAATCGATACGGCTACTCCCGGCAGCCGGGTGGCGGCTAATCTGGTGGGTGTTACCAAGGAAAAAATACGGCGCGGCGACGTGGTTACACGGCCCGGCTGGCTGAAACCCGCGCACCTTTTAACGGTAAAGCTCAAGCTGATTTCTTATCTGCAGCGGTCTTTACGCCATGGCGCCGAGGTCAGCTTTCATACTCTGGCGGCGGAGGCGATGGCAAAAGTCCGCCTGCTGGAGGGGGACGAACTCAAGCCCGGCGATGCCACCTGGGCGCAGCTTGTTCTGGAGGAGCCGCTGGCTGTCATTGAGGGCGACCGCTATATTATCCGTTCCCCCATGGAAACGCTGGGCGGGGGAGGCATTATCGACGTCCGGGCGAAGCGGCTGCGGCGCAAGCGTCCCGAGATTATCGAGAATCTTAAAGCCAGGGAGGGTGGCACCGACGAAGAGATAATTCTGGCTTTGCTGGAAACAAAGCAGCCGCTGGAATTATCCGCTGTGATAGCCCGCAGCAACTTACCCCCGGATAAAGCCGGTGCCGCGGTAGAATCCCTGATAGAACAGGGTAAAATCGTGGCTATGGGCGAGGGGAAACGCCGGGTTCTGTCAACGGCGTCCGGCTGGCAGCGCCTCGCCGATAAAGCCGTGAACGCCTTGGCTGATTATCATAAAAAATTCCCCGCCCGTCCCGGTATGCCCCGGGTGGAACTGAGCACCCGTCTGAAGCTGGGCGACTATATCAACCTGGCGCTGGAGAACCTTGTTAAACAGGGAGTCCTTGTTGAGGAAGCCGGGAATATACGTCTTCCCGCTCATAGCGTCAGTTTGACCGCCCAGCAGCAGGCGAAAATCGACGCCTTTCTGAAGTCCCTGGCGGACAGCCCCTATTCCCCTCCCGGCGAGCTCGTCCCGGAAGCTGACCTGCTTAATATGCTCATCGGGGAGGGGAAAGTGGTCAAGGTCAGCGACAACGTGGTCTTTTCAAAGAAGGCTTATGATGAAATGCTTTCTAAAATCACCGCCCGAATCAAGAGCGGCGGCAAGATTACGCTGGCGGAAGTGAGGGACATGTTCGGGACCAGTCGTAAGTACGTCCAGGCTTTGCTGGAGTACCTCGACCGCGAGAAAATCACCCGCCGCATCGGGGACGACCGCGTGCTTTATTGAGTATTTGATATTTTCCTCCCCTCCATCCCCTATAGTTATCTTTTCCCACCCTTACCGCCCTGTATCATCAACTGCTTAGCCCATTGTCCCTCCTGTCATTCTGAGCGCAGCGAAGAATCCGTCCTCCACTCCCTATAGTTATCTTTTCCCACCCTGACCGCCATGTATCATCAACTGCTTAGCCCATTGTCCCTCCTGTCATTCTGAGCGCAGCGAAGAATCCGCTCTCCACCCCTCGTAGTTATCTTTTCCCACCCAAGCCGCCCTCGCATCATCAACTGCTTAGCCCATTGTCCCTCCTGTCATTCTGAGCGTAGCGAAGAATCCGCCCTCCACTCCCTATAGTTATCTTTTCCCACCCTGACCGCTTGTCCGCCGAAGCTTTAGCGCAGGCGGGCCCTCGTGTCATTCTCTGCTTAACCCGGAGGTTTTATACTCTTCTTTTTCCTCGTTATTCTCTGAAAAGGTGAATTAATAGGGATTTTCGTTCTTTCCTTCATGTTGTATAATATGGCTATCCGATTGATGGAGGAGGTCTCCCATGTGGGACTGGTTTGCAGGTAACAGTGTCTGGATTCTTATTGCTGCCAGCGTGGTGGTGCTCCTGCTGCTCTTTTTTAATGACAGAATACGTACCTGGCTTAATCAAGCCAAGCCGGAGAAGTGGAAGGAAAAACTATACGGGAACGTTAATGCTTTTTTCTGGACTATCGAAGGGATTGCCGCGGTCGTTATGATTACGGCATTTATCGCCATGGCGACTTTTCAAGATGGTGGCACCTCGCTGATAAGCACGAAGAGCGTCGAGCAGTGGTTCCTTGACCACGGCGTGCGCATTATCATCATCCTTGTCGTAGGTATTGCGCTCTGGTTTATCCTGAGGCAGACTCTGCCTCCACTGGTGAAACGCGTTATCGGGAGGCCTCAGAGGGGTGAAAGCAAGGAAGGGGTAGCCAAACGGGCTACTACATTGCAGGGCGTCTTTATGGGCTTGGGCAGGATTATCATCCTCCTCCTGGTTATTTTTATGATACTTTCCGAACTGAATGTTTCTATCGGGCCCATCTTGGCAGGCTTCGGTGTCGCCGGTATCGCCGTCGGCTTCGGGGCGCAGTACCTGATTAAAGACCTCATCGCCGGCGTCTTCGTGTTAATGGAGAACCAGTATCGTATCGGCGACGTGGTCAAGGTGGCTGACGTCACCGGAATGGTGGAAGAAATAAACCTGAGGAAAACGGTGCTCCGTGACCTCGACGGCATTGTGCATCACGTACCCAATGGTGAGATTAGGGTAGCCAGCAACTACTCGCGGCATTTCGCCCGGGTGAACCTCGATATTTCCGTTTCTTATGATACCGACCTTGATTATGCTATTGAAGTGATAAACCGCGTCTGTAGAGAAATGTCGGAAGAAGAAAACTGGAAAAAGGTTATCAGATCGGTGCCTCAGGTTATCAGGGTCAACAAGCTGGGCGATTCCGGCATAGACCTGAAAGTAGTCGGTGATGTCAAGCCCCTGGAGCAATGGAATGTCATGGGGCAGCTGAGGCTCCGTATCAAAAGGGAATTCGATAAGCTGGGTATCGAGATACCCTGGCCCCATACCAAGGTGTATTTCGGCAATAAACCGGGGGATTAGGTCACGGCGTGTTCCGGAACATTATGCTGATGTTATTCGCTTCGGTAATTACCTCATCCACCAGGGGTATGTTCTTGATGATATCCAGCAGCGGCAGCGGTTCCTGAAGGTCGAATACTATCGACATCTCCTTTTCCGAGGCAGATTCCTGGACGTACTTGATATTGGGTATGTGGACGAGGTATTTCTTTAAATTTTTCAGGTATTGATAGTCAAACGGGGCTGATATCGACCTCATTTCCACCTGACCGCTGAAAAGCGTCTGAGAGCCGTTGTTGCCGTTGGATTTTTGCCCCAGCAGCCTCAACCCGAGAGTCGGGGTATTCATCGGTTCCCTATTGTTGACCGGGGCTGTCCTGTATTCATCCTCTTTCCGGGCAAGGGTGGAGAATTGGGTGAGTTTTTGCTGAGTCTCCGTTATGATACTGGTCAGCTCACCGGTATCCGCCTGGATTTTTCCCTCGAACTCGTCTATCGTCTGTTTGGCTCTGGAGATTATTTCATTGACTTTCTGGCTGATTTCCGTGCTGCTGCCGGTGATTTCTGTAAGTATTTTATCCGCTTTCTCCCTCGCTTCTTCGATGGCTCGGGACGACTGCGCCTGGGTCTCCTGCCGGCATTTCTCGGTTATTTCCCTGATAAGCTGCTCGGCTTCGTTTTTAGAAGCGATGACTATTTCACCGCGTTCTTTATCGGCTGCCTCCTTGGTCTGGGAGATGATTTCCAGGGCGTCTTTCCTGGCTTTAGCGATTATTTTATCAACCTCGGCCTGGGTCCTTTTTTTGGCTTCTTTTTTGCTTTTTTCTTCGGCTTCTTTAATTATCTGCTGAGCCTTTTTCCTGGCAGCCTGTATGATGTCCTCCGCTTCCAGGTCGGCCGGTGATATTACCTTGTCGCGGCTATTATCCGTTTTTAACTGGTCCCGGGAACCGATAATTTCTATATTATTAGCATTTCCGTCGGCAGGTTTATCCGGTTTCGCTTCGACATCGGGGAGGTTTTTTGTAGTCTTCCGTGAAATTTCCTCTATTTTAGCGCGGTAGTCGTCAAATATTCTGGAAAATTCGTCTTTCTGGGACTGTGCCTCGGTATCCGATTTTCCCATCTTACCAGCCTTCAGTATTTTGATATACGTCATCCCCGGTATTTACGGGGATACCTGTATACATACTATGCCATTATTAAGGTTCATGATATAGCTATATAGTACCATGTTAGAAATTACTCCCGTATACCTTGGTACCGGGAGTCGGGAAATTTTCAGACCAACTTTAAACCTTGATACCCCTTTTTTCTAACATAGCTGTATTATGCTGTATATGAATTAAGGCAGGCATTTTTGCTATATTATCAATGAGACAACGAGGTTAGTATGGCTGAAGGAACCGATAAATATCTCTATGCCGACGGGACTGACGGGCAACGGATTATTGCGTTACTGACCAAGGCTGAAATGCTGCTCAGAGATGAACTCCGGGAGCACTGTAATAACGGCCGCAGTCTTGACTTGCAGTTTTTACTGGAAGCCCAGTTGAATGTCTCCCGGGCTCTGGATGCCCTTTACGATAGGGCCTCCGATAATTGCACTTTCTAGGACTATCTTTCGGTCTTTGAATGACGACGATGCGTCCCCGCTAATTTTTAGAAATCTGCTTGTATATCTGTGTCAGCGGGGGTCGGTTCGATCTTTGTTCCTTTGAGATGCTCAAACCAGCCTGTTTTCATATTTCAAAATGCCTTTTATACCTGAACAGATATATTTAACTTTCATCGCACTTTGACTGTACCGTCATGTGCCACGGTAACTGAATACTTCGTAAAAATTTTAGTTTTTTTATAGGGGACGTTAATAACAGAATAACAGAAGTGCCGCATGAATACGGCGGCATTAGTCCTGTTTGGTGATACTCCCGTTCCGGGTATTTCCGTCTCGTCCATAAACTGCGGAAAATCCACCGGATTATCCGAATCAGTTGGCGAGTCACCCCGGGGGAAAAGGCCTGGTTTTAGTCTCGTTGGTACGGTGTTAATACTATATCTTCTTGGATTTCAGGTTTCACTTTCCCCATTTTTTCTCTGGTATAGTGAGGCAGGAAACCGAAGGTTTTTTCCAGGTTTCTCTGGGCTTGTTGGAGCTGTGTGTAAAGCTTGCTTAATAACGGAGGATGGCTTTCCTGAAAGCGCCGGTCTGCGTTGTAGCGCTTGATGAGTGTATAGCAGGATATTATATCTTTGCGTGTTGAATCGAGCCAGCGGAGATAGCCGGCGTTTTTCATGTTATCGAATACCGTTGTGTCAATACTTTCGAACAACAGCTGGCGGTCTTGGTCTGATAGCCCGAGCCTGATTTCGGTGCTGTAAGGTTCCAGAGTGTTTTCAATCCTGTGAAGCAAAGGCTTGATAATAGACATGTTAATGTCTATTTCATCGTGCAGGGCGTAGATGGACTGTTCCTTCTCTCTTACCTGAATGCGGCGTATGTAATTCAGCACGAATATAATTACTATCGCCACGATAATAGTACCTACCGCCCCGGCAGCCGGCGCCCATGTTTCCATGAATTTCAGGATAAATCCGGAAGGGTCTGAGGTTATATTGGTAAAGTTAAACTCCGCACTTACCGCTACGGCTAATGCGAGTAACACCACAAGTGCTATTATAACGGAATAGAATATTCTTCTAACGTTCATGTACGATTTTACCCGGGAAACCGAATTTCTATTTTATCATAAATGAATAAGGTTAGAAGGAGGTAAATAAAAAGTATAAATAAAGCTAGATTTAATGATGTGGGAAACGAAGAATTTACATTAATTCTTTAGAAGTCAACAAATAACGGCAAAGTTATTCTTGCAGGACAGTTTATTATGGGTAGTAGTAAGCGAGAGATGCCCTGAGACTTGCCAAGTTAAGAATCGGAGCGGTGGGTAATTGTACTAATATCCTAATCCCCAGATGGAACAGCCCCAAGCTGCTGTATCATTTGTAGTAGGTCAGTAAGCATCCAATCCTCAGCTACTATGCCATCGTAAAATCTTGAAATGCAGAACATGACAAATTCCAACTTTTTTCCTGTTGGGGTTATGCCCATTGCCTCGCCTGTATGTGTTCCCACGCATGTTGTACGAAAGGCAATTTTATCATTTTCAGCGATTACGTCATTAAGTGTAAAGTGATAATCTGGGATTAAAGCGAACACCCCAGCATCAAGCTTTTTCAACTCTTCCAGAGGGATGTCTCTTCCATGGACGTGAGCAACGTAGCTATTGTCAAATAGCTCATAATATGCTGTTAATTCTCCTTTATTCAGTAAATCAAATATCCTGTATAATAGTGTTTTATTCTCTTCTTCAATGGACATGGTAGTTCCTCCTTGTCTTTTACTGTGATGGAATAACCCCAAGCTGCTGCACATAACTGGTTATTATATCAAGACCTGATGTTTATGGTTATACCGTTTGAGTGAATTAATACTGGTCATAACTCTCTTGAGGCGTCTCAAGTAAATTCACTCTGGTTGCCGTTTTTTTGACGACATTCAGGATATCCAAGTGAATACCGCTATCTGGAGAAGCTTTATAAGCAGTAAGTTTGTTGGGGATAATTTCTATTACCACGGCGTCAGAATTCGGGTCTTCGCAAATGGAACCCCAGAATTCGTATGCTTTAGGGAATTTCTTTTTAAATGTTCTGATAAACCCTGCATTACTTTTTTCTGATGGATGACCTGTAAGGGTCGCTATTCCCTCGATTTGTAGATTGTTTATTGAGAGTGCTACATTCTTGTTAACTTGTAATTGCTTGTATTTTCGTGAAATTTTACCAGTAAAACACATGATTTTAAAATCATCTGACAGAATCATCATTTCTCTGGCGGTAACATAATTACCATCTGAAGTAGCCAGAACCCCATGCTCGGCTTTCTTGATTTGTTGTGTAAATTCCTGTTTCAGTTCATCGTACGATAGTTTGGTTGGACTCATATTTCCCTCCTTTATTACCAAATATTAATAATATAAAGACACCAGTAACCGCTATATCAACGAGTACTGGTGTCCCCTATTGTTATCCCCATCATCTTCCCCGATCAAGATGATATTTTCAGGTCATTTCATATGTGAATGTACTATACTCCTCTATCTAATTAATGTCAACAAACTAGGATTATGCGTCAACAGCGAGGAGGTTTGCTCATGGACTGGCGGGAGCGCATGGGAGTCGAACCCTGGCGGGAGCGCATGGGAGTCGAACCCACCGGAGACAGCCTTACTGCCCCCCAACGGATTTGAAGTCCGCGAAGCCCACCGGGACTCATCCGCTCCCTTTTACGGGCTAAGTATATCGTAAGAATCTCTCGCCATCAAGGTGGGAATACGCTATCCCGCCGGTATTTCAAGCTCTACCTCTTTTTTCTTACGGTAGACCAGTTTCGCCAGCCAGATACTCATTTCAAACAGGATAATCAGGGGTATCGCCACCAGGCTCTGGTTGATGGGGTCGAAAGTAGGTGTGATGATAGCCGCCAGGATAAAGGCGACGATGATGAATATCTTTCTTTTTCCCGCCAGCCACTGCGGCGAAAGGATGCCCATACGCGCCAGAAAGGTGGTGACTACCGGCAGCTCGAAGACAAGCCCGATAGCTATCAACAGGCGGGTAATGATGCTGATGTAGTTGCCGATTTTTATCATCGGTGTCGCGATATCCCCGCCGTAGGTATACAGGAACCCTATTGCCGGGGGTATCAGGATAAAGTAGCCGAAGACCACGCCCCCCGCGAACATCAGCGCAATCCAGGGAAGTATGATGTAGACATATCTTTCTTCTTTTTTCGTGAGTGCCGGACGTATAAACAGTATTGCCTGTATGGTTACGTACGGCGTGGCCAGGACAAGACCGCTGGCGAGGCACACCCTCATGATGGTGCCTATCATTTCCGTCAGTTCCGTAAAGATAAGGTTGATATCGCCAGCCGGGAGGATAAGGATGTAAAGTATCCACTTCCAGAAGACGAAGGATATGGCGGCCGCCACCGCCACGGCGATGACGCTCCGGATAAGGCGTTTACGCAGTTCCTGGAAGTGCCCGAGGAGAGAGAGTTTGGTCTCGCCGTCCGACATGCTGTTCAGGAAGCCTTTCCCCGGTCGGGCGATTCGGTCGCATCCTTCCCGGGTTCTTTTTTCTCTGTGTCTGAAGGCGCTGCGGCGGGTTTTTTATCTTTAGAGGGTGATTCGTCCTCGTCCTGGTTCATTTCCCGGGTAACGGCTGCGGTGAACTCGGCGCTGGTCTTTCTAATGGAACGGACTATTTTACCCAGGGTCTTGGCTGTTTCGGTCAGCCTGTTTGGCCCCAGTAATATCAATGCTAAAATGATAATTAAGAGTATTTCCCACGTACCGATACCGAGAAATCCCATCCCTCACCTTTTATACAATCGGGGTATATCGTTTTCTACAAGGGCAGTAATAATCCGGCTTTTCCTTGGGTGATAACAGCCGGACTAGCTTTTGGCTGCTTTCTTGCTGCTGGCTTTCTTAGCGCTGGCGGCGACTGGCTTTTTCTCCTCTTCCTCTTCCTCACCTGACTGTCCCCTCTTGAAGGCACGAAGGCCTTTGCCGATGGCACCGCCTACCTGCGGTAGCTTTCCCACGCCGAAAACGATGAGTATTATCACTAGGATGATGACAATTTCCGGCCAACCAAATCTCATTTTGAATTCCCTCCTGCCCGCAAACTAACCATATGTAATTATACAAGCGCCGGGCTTTCTTGTCTATTTTCGCGGCGGATATTCTATTTCTTTAAGGATTATTTTAATGATATTCGGCAGTTTTTTCTCCAGTTCGGGTGATAACTCGGTACCGAAGTCGATTTCCCCAGGCTCAATGCCGATAATAACGATTTCCCGGGGTTTGTTGCCCGATAGCGCCATAAGGTTAAGGTTTTCCACCACGCCCATTTCGTGGGCTGAGGTAAGCGTTCCCTTGCCCTCCGCCAGGTCTTCCGGTTTGAAGCGGTAAACAGACCCCGGTTCGCCACCTGCCCTGGCGGCATCGATGATTATTATCTTGTCACCCGCCCGGGTATAGGCTATCAGGTCCGGCGATGTCCCCCCGTCTATCAGTTTCACGTCGGGAGGAAGTTCGATTTCCTGGAGGGCTTTCACGGCATGGATGCCGATGCCCTCGTCCTTGAGCAGCAGGTTGCCCACGCCGATGATGACGATTCTCGGCGGTGTTTCTACGGAATTATTATCGGCACGTGGTGGTGTCATTATACCTCGTTCAGCATATCCGGGGCAGCAGTTCACCGACCGGCACATCAACGATGCGGGACGCCCCCAGAGAAGTCTTCATTACCACCTGGCCGGGGTGCTCCTTAACAACGTCGCCGATGATAACCGCTCTACTTCCATATTTGTGGCGTCTCATAGCGGCGAGGACAGCATCGGCATCTCCGGGGGCGACGGCGGCAGCCAGCTTGCCTTCGTTGGCGATATGGAGGGGGTCGAAGCCGAGCAGCTCGCAGGCTGCCAGCACCGCTTTATCCACCGGTATTTCCGTTTCATCGATGACGATACCGACCTTCGACTGCCGGGCGAAATCGTTGAGGGTAACGGCCAGACCGCCGCGGGTGGGGTCTCTAAGGCAGTGAATGTCCTTCGATGCCTTGAGCATTTCCGCCACGAGTCCGTTCAGCGGAGCGCAGTCGCTGGGCACGGGCGTCTGGAATTTCAAGCCCTCGCGCTGGCTTAAGACGGCGATACCGTGGTCGCCGATGTTCCCGCTGACGATTATCCTGTCGCCGGGTCTGGCGCCGGCGCCGGAAATTTCGACCCCTTCCGGCACAATACCGACGCCGGCGGTATTGATGAAGAGCTTATCGGCGGTGCCCTGGTTGACCACTTTGGTGTCCCCGGTGACTATTTTAACGTCGGCTTCATCGGCAGCTTTCTTGATTGATGTTATTATCTTTTTCAAATCAGCCACGGGCAGCCCTTCTTCGATGATGAAAGCCAGGCTGAGATAGAGCGGCCTGGCGCCGCTCATGGCAAGGTCGTTGACGGTGCCGCAGACCGCCAGTTTGCCGATATCCCCGCCGGGGAAGAAAAGAGGGTTGACCGTGTAGCTGTCGGTGGTGAAGGCGAGGCGGCCGCTGGCTTCAAAGACGGCGGAATCGTCCAGCCGGTCGAGTATCGGGTTAGCCAGTTCCGGCAGGAAGCTCTCGATGAGGTCATGCATCAGCTTGCCGCCGCTGCCGTGCGCCAGCAGGATTTTATCTTCCACCGTTGCCTCCGTACTGGTAGTAGGTGGCGCAGCTGCCCTCCGACGACACCATGCAGGGACCCACCGGATTCTCCGGCGTGCAGGTACGGCGGAACAGCTTGCATTCCAGGGGCGTGCTGACGCCGCGCAGGATGCTCCCGCAGATACAGCCCCTGGGTTCTTGGGCCGGTTCGATGCTGACGTTGAAGTGTTTATCGGCGTCGTATTTTTCATACTCTGCTTTAAGGTTAAGTCCGCTTTCCGGCACCACCCCGATACCGCGCCAGTCGGCGTCGCCGCTTTCAAAGACGGCATCCATCAGGCGCAGCGCGGCCGGGTTGCCTTCCGCCTTTACCCCCCGCCGGTAGGCGATGTCCACCCCGGGCTGTCCGCTTTCAATCTGCCGTACTAGGCTGTCCACCGCCAGCAGTATGTCCAGCGGCTCGAAGCCAGAGACGGCGCAGGCGATTCTATAGTCGTCGGCGAGAAAGCGATAAGGAAGGGAGCCGATGACGGCGCTGACATGTCCCGGGCAGATAATCCCGTTCAGCCTGACCTCGCCGAGGTCGAGGATGGCTTTCATGATGGGCGGGCATACCTTGTGCAACGACAGCACGTAGTAGTTTTCGATTTTTTCCTGCTCGGCCTGGAGTATCGACGCGGCGATGGTCGGCGCTGTGGTCTCGAAGCCGATGCCGATGAAAACGACCTTTTTGTCCGGGTTTTCCCGGGCGATGGCTACCGCATCCTGCGCTGAGTAGACGATGCGCACGTCGGCGCCTTCCGCCTTGGCTTTTTGCAGGCTGCTTTGACTCCCCGGGACCCTGACCATGTCCCCGAAGCTGGTGATGATAACATCAGGCAGCTTTCCCAGGGCGATGGCTTTATCCATGTCGGCGGTGGCGGTGACACAGACGGGGCAGCCCGGCCCGGAAAGCATTTGGATGTTGTCGGGCAGGAGCTGGCGGAGGCCGTGCTTAAAGATAGCCACGGTGTGTCCCCCGCAGAACTCCATCAATCTTATAGGCTTACGGGATTCCCGCCGGATTCTCTCCAGCAGCTTTTTCCCGAGTTCCGGGTCCCGGTATTCGTTAACGAATTTCAAATTTAGGACCTCACCCCCTGTGTCCCCCTCTCCTGACGAGGCGTCCCGCAGGAGAGGGGGAGGGATTTAGAAGAGGGGCTTCGCCCCTCTTAAACACCCCGCTTAAGTTTCCCCCTTTGAAAAAGGGGGAGTAAGGGGGATTTTATTCACCTCGCCTCCGCCATCTCCCTTAATAGCTTTAACGTTTCTTCGGCCTCGGCGGCGTCGATGATGCTGATGGCGTAGCCGGTGTGCAGCAGGACGTAGTCGCCCACCTTGGCATCGGGCGTGAGCTGCAGGCTAATGTCCCGCGTCACCCCTTCGATGTCCGCCACCGCCTGTTCTCCCTTTATCGATTTTATCATTGCCGGTATGGCTAAACACATGGTTCTTATCCCTTTTTAAGTTTCTTTCCGGCGTCGAAAGCCTGCCCGATTACCTCGCCCACGGCGTTGTAGCGGGCGGTGGTGCCCCGACTGTACACGAAGGGCTTGATTTTGAGGATGTCCGGCTGGCCGTCGGTGAGGCAGTCCTCGGATACGTGCGTCTGCACTATCTTACCGACGACGAGCATGTGTATGCCGACGTTCAGCAGGTGAACGACCTCGCATTCCAGGTTGACCGGGCACTCCTCAATGAGTGGGGCTATAGCCAGCGTCCCGTAGAAAACCTTGAAGTTGCATTTCTTGACTTTATCTACTTGCGTCCCGGATACCAGTCCGCAGTAGTCCGTTTCGGCGAGCAGGTCAACTGACGGCACGTTCACGGAGAAAGCCATGTTCTGGTAAATGCCCTTCAGTGTATGTCTCTGGTGTCTCACCCCGACGGACAACGTCGGCGGGTCCCCGCCGGTGATGCCGCACCAGGCGTATGGCGCGAAATTCTCTTTACCGTCATATACCGTCCCCACCAGTACGGTAGGGTTGGGGAAAATCCAGGGCTGCGGTCCGAACTCTTTTTTCTTCATTTGGTAGACTCCTCACTGAAATTGGCGATGGCTACCTGTCCCAGGGATATGCCGCCGTCGTTGCAGGGCACCTGATGGTGAGTATATACCCTGAGTCCGGCGGACTCAAGCTGTGATATGGCTTTCGACAGCAGCAATCGATTCTGAAATACCCCGCCACTCAGCGCCACTTCTTTGATGCCGGTTTCCTCGGAGATAGATTGACATAACTCTATTATCATTCGAGCGACGGTATTATGGAACCGCGCCGCGATGACGACTTGATTTACATTCTGACGCAGGTCGCTGATGATGGCGTTCAACAGGTCGCGGACTTTGATAATACTGGTATCATCCTGCCTGACCACCGAGAAGGAGTAAGTCCCGGTCTCGTCCGGGGCGTTGCTGGCGCAGGTCTCCAGGTCGATGGCTGCCTGCGCTTCGTATTCTATGATACCTCTGACACCGATTAAAGCGGCAACGGCGTCGAAAAGCCTTCCCATGCTGGATGTCAGCGGCGTGTTCAGTTTCTTTTCAACCTGGTTTTTGATGATTTCAAATTCATTATGCTTAATGTCTTTGAATAATGGCAGCTTTATGTCCGGCTCGATTCCCAGGGCTAACAGGTAGCCGATAGCCGTCCGGTACGGTCTTTTAATCGCCAGGGTGCCGCCGGGCAGCGGCAGGTATTCTAAATGAGCCATTCGTTTAAATTTTTTATAGTCCGCCACCAGAAATTCCCCTCCCCAGATATGCCCGTCCGTGCCGTACCCCGTGCCATCGAAGGACACGCCGATAGCCGGTCCCTCGGCGCCGTTATCCGCCAGGCAGCTGGCGATGTGGGCGTGGTGATGCTGCACAGGTACAAGTTGTACATTTTCTCTTGCGGCGATTGTTGACGCATATTTGGTGGGCAGGTATTCCGGGTGCATGTCGTGGGCGATGATTTCCGGCTTGATGCGGAACATCTTTTTATAAAGCTCGATGGTATTCTGGAAATGTTCCAGCGTTTCCATATTTTCCATGTCCCCGATATGCTGGCTGACGAAGGCGAAGTTATCACGCGTCAGGCAGAAGGTGTTCTTTTCTTCCGCCCCGCAGCCCAGTATCTGCCGGCTTTTATAGGGAAGGTGGACGGGGTAGGGGGCGCAGCCGCGCGCCCTCCGCACGAACCGAGGCACGCCGTCATCAACCCTCATTACGCTGTCATCGTAACGGGCGTAGATGTCCCGGTTGTGCTGCAGAAAGTAGTCGGCGATTTTTCCCAGTCGCAGCAGTGCCTCGTCGTTGTCCCTGGCTATCGGTTCCTCGCTGATGTTGCCGCTGGTCATCACCAGGGGGATGCCCGTCTCACGGAGTAAAAGATGGTGCAGGGGTGTGTAGGGAAGCATGACGCCGAGATATTTCAGTCCGGGCGCTACGGCTTTCGTTATCGTCGATGCATCTTGCCATTTCACCAGGACGATGGGACTCCCCGGCGAGGTCAGCAGCCCGATTTCGGCACCGTTTATTTCGCAGTGTCGTTTGACCTCGTCCAAAGAGGACAGCATGACAGCCAGGGGCTTGGCGGGACGGTTTTTACGCTTACGCAGCCGGTTAACTGCTTTATCGCTGGTGGCGTCGCAGGCGAGCAGAAAACCCCCCAGCCCCTTTACCGCCACTATCCTGCCTTCTTTCAGCAGCTCGCTTGATTTACGTATGATGTCGTCGCAGTCTGTTTTCTTGCCACGGGAATCGACCAGTTCCAGTTGTGGACCGCAGACCGGGCAGGCGTTGGGCTGAGCGTGAAAGCGCCGGTCGAGGGGGTCGTCGTACTCCCGCCGGCATTCAGGGCACATCCGGAAAACCTTCATGGTCGTATTGGGGCGGTCGTAGGGTATATCGGCGATGATGGTGAAGCGCGGCCCGCAGTTGGTGCAGTTGGTAAAAGGGTACTGATAGCGTCGGTCTGAGGCAGTCGGGGCAGGTGGCGATGTCCGGGGAAACGAGCTGGTATTTACCCGCCTCGGCGATGCTGTCGCGAATCTCGAACTTCTCGTAGCCGGTTGGGTTACCGGTGGCGGCGGAGATAGCCTCGATGTGCGCCAGCGGGGGCGCCTGCTCGTGGAGTCCGCCGAGGAACCTGTCTATGTTCGCGGCTTCGCCCTCCACCTCGATTTTCACGTCCTCCGAGGTGTTGCATACCCAGCCGCGGAGTTTGTGCCTGACCGCCAGTTGGTAAACGAAAGGCCGGAAGCCGACGCCCTGCACCACCCCCCGGACGCTGATACGCGCCAGGCTGAGGACCGGTGTTTTTGCCATGAAACTTACTTCTTCTTTTTGTCTTTTACGGCGGATTCCAGCCAGGCGAACCAGTCCGTCATCCCCTCGCCGGTCTTGCAGGAAACGGGAAAGATGACGGCATCGGGATTAAGACCGGTGACCACCTTACTAAAGCTGTCGACATCGAATTCAAGGTACGGCTGGAGGTCGATTTTGTTCAGCAGGACGGTGTCGGTATCGGCGAACATAGCCGGGTATTTATGAGGCTTGTCGTCGCCCTCGGGCAGACTGGATATCATGACACGCCGGTCTTCCCCCAGGGCAAAGGCGTTGGGGCAGATAAGGTTGCCCACGTTCTCGATGAACAGCAAATCGATATCTCCCAGCGGCAGGTCGTCCAGGGCTTTCGCCACCATGCCTGCCTCGAGGTGACAGCCGCCGCCGGTATTTATCTGGACGACGGGTATCCCCATGGCGTTGATTTTTTCGGCATCGACGCTGGAAGCCACATCCCCCTCGATAACGCCAATCCCCAACTTATCTCTCAGGTTTTCTATCGTGCTCATGATGAGGCTGGTCTTGCCGGCCCCCGGCGAGGACATGATATTGATGGTCAGGACACCTTGCTCGTCCAGCCTTTTTTTATTTGACCTGGCTCTGGCTTCGTTGGCGCCAAGGATATCTTCTCCCACGGTAATCACTTTTACGGTCATTTACTCCACCTCTATGCTTTCCATATAGCATTCTTTCCCTGATATTATTTCGATGCCCGTTTCGTGGCAATCGGGGCAGGTCCAGTTAAGGTCCTGCGGCTTAAATACTTTATCACATTTACGGCATTTCAGCTGGGTTGTTTTCACCTCGAAATCGAGCCTGGCGCCGTCAGCTATCGTATTCTTGCTGAGGAAATCGAAGTAGTATTGTACACATTCACCGACGACCCCGGATAAGTCGCCTACCACCAGGTTGATGCGGGTAATCCGGCTGGCATTGGCTTCGTTCGCCTTTTCCAGCGCCAGATTTAGTACGCTTTCGGTAATGCTGTATTCGTGCATTGTTAATATTTTTTTGGTTAAGAGGACTGCCGGGTTCACTTTTTATTATAGAGTAGTGCTCTACTACGGGCAAATTGCCTGGCGGTGGTTCCCCGCCTCCACCCTCGTGGGTTATCTATTCCCACCCAGGCTGCCCTCGCATCATCGGCGGCTTAGCCCGTGGTTTTTACCGCCCTCCGTTCCCCTTTCATATGAGGGGTATACGTGGGGTTTATATGTTACACCAAGATAAAAAATAATGTTAATATTTTTCTTGCATACCGGTATATACTGTGTTATAATGAGGTCGCCTGGAGTTGAATAGCTATGTTTTGAAAGTGGGTCGATTCCCACTTTTTTAATTAATTGAATATGGATATCGGAGGTTTACGTCCGAAATGAAGAGCGATTTTTTGCTCGCCATAACACAGCTTTCGGCGGAGAAAAATCTGCCGAAAGATGTGGTGCTCAGTACTGTTGAAGCGGCACTGGTCTCGGCTTATAAAAAGGACACCTTTGGTCCCGAACAGAATATTGACGTCAAGATAAACCCGAGCACCGGTAAGGTGGAGGTATGGGCGGAAAAGAGCGTTGTTCAGAAGGTCACCAAACCGACGATGGAGATATCGCTGAGGGAAGCCAAGAAGATACAGGAAGACGCCAAGGTCGGCGACGCTATATTGGTCGAGGACACGCCCGCCAATGCCGGACGTATCGCGGCGCAGACCGCCAAGCAGGTAATTCTCCAGCGCCTCCATGAGGCGGAACACAGCGCTATCTTTGAGGAATACGCGGATAAGGAAGGCGAGGTCGTCAGCGGGGTGGTGCAGCGGTTTGAATCAGGTCAGGTATTGCTGGATATGGGCCGGACCGAGGCGGTCCTCCCGCCGTCAGAACAGGTACGCACCGAGCGGTATCGCGTCGGCCAGCGCCTCAAGGTCGTCCTTTTACAGGTAGCCCGTACCAGCAAGGGCCCCAGGGTAATCGTTTCCCGCTCTCATCCCGAGCTGCTGCGGCGTCTCTTTGAGCTGGAAGTGCCGGAGGTATACAACGGCACCGTAGAAATAAAGTCCATCGCCCGTGAAGCCGGCTTCAGGAGCAAGATAGCCGTAGCCGCCACTCAGGAGGGCATCGACCCCGTCGGCTGTTGTGTCGGCCTGCGCGGCATCAGGATACAGAATATCGTCAGCGAGACCAACGGCGAAAAAATAGACGTGGTCATGTGGAGTCCGGATGCGGCAACCTTTATCGCCAACGCCCTGAGCCCGGCGCATATCATGAGTGTGGCATTGAATGAGGAAGAAGAGGTAGCCACGGTCGTTGTCCCGGATAAGCAGCTTTCTCTGGCTATCGGCAAAGAAGGGCAGAACGCCAGGCTTGCCGCCAAACTTACCGGATGGCGTATCGATATCAAGAGTGCCTCCATCGCCGAAGCCGAAAAAGCCCCGGCAGCCCCGGCAAAGCCGGCGGAGGCTGTTGCAGAGAAACCAAAAGCAGCTGTCGAGGAAGAGGTGGTTGAAGCCGTTGAGGAACCCGTCAGTGCTGAAGAAATACCTGCGGAACTGGAACTTACTCCGGAAGAACTCGGGATTGTAGAGGAGGAACCCGCAGCCGAAGAGGCTGTTGAAGAAGCCGAAGCCGTACCGGTCGGTGAGGAGGTACTTAGACCTCCCTCTATCGTTGTTGAGCAACCGGAAACCGGGGGTAAAGCGGAGTTGAGATTCGCCGAGGATATCATGGTGCCGAGGCGTACCAGAAAAGAATCCAAGTCGGCAAAGTCAAAGAAGAAAAAGAGGGGCGGTTATACCCGGGATACCAGCGAGGACGGCGTAAAGTCCCGCAAGGGTCGCCGTGACTTTGAGGAAACCGAGGATGAAGAAGATTTTGAAGGGTAGCCCGGTAGTTACGCGGTCGGCACCGCAGCGTACCTGTGTGGGCTGCCGTAGTGTGAAAGATAAACGGGAGCTCGTCCGTCTGGTGCGGAATCGCCGGGGACATATTGAAATTGACGTTACCGGGAAAAAAGAGGGACGGGGTGCTTATATTTGTCCGGACAGCGTATGCTGGGAAAAAGCCCTGAAGGGTCAGTTGTTAGCGCGCACTTTGAAAGGCACCCTGACCCCGGAAAACCGGGCGGAACTTGTCAGAAGCGGTGAGGAACTGATAAAAGGAGTTGATTAGTGCCGAGAGCCAGCAAACAACAGAGTACTGCCAAACCCGCGACGGAAAAAGCTGCTCAGGAACCGGCGCCGGTCAAGGAAAAGGCACCGGCCAAGGAAAAGGTGCCCGTGTTTAACCTGCCGCGTTCCATCGGCGTCCGGCAGCTCGCCGAGGGTTTGAAGGTAGATTCCATCCAGGTTATCAAGCAGTTGATGCGCAACGGCATCATGGCAAACATCAACCAGGTGATTGATTACGAGACCGCCGCCGCTATTGTCACCGGTTTTGGCTATAAGCCGCATCTTAAGCCGATTAAAGAGCAGCAGATGGCAAGTGCCGCCGAGGAGAGCAAGAAACTCAAGCGTAGTTACGGTAAAGATGCTAAAAACCTCCTGCCGCGTCCTCCCATCGTCACGGTCATGGGACACGTCGACCACGGCAAGACCAAACTGCTGGACGCCATCCGCCAGACCAATGTCGTCGATTCCGAAGCCGGGGGCATTACCCAGCATATCGGCGCCTATCAGGCAACCGTTAACGGGCAGAAGATAACCTTTCTGGATACACCCGGTCACGAGGCGTTCACCGCCATGCGGGCTCACGGCGCCAATATTACCGATATTACCATTCTGGTGGTGGCGGCTGATGACGGCGTTATGCCGCAGACCATCGAAGCCATTAACCATGCCCGCGCCGCCGAGGTGCCCATCGTCGTGGCTATTAATAAAATAGATAAAGAAAATGCCGACCCCAATAAAGTCAAGCAGCAGCTGGCTGAGGCCGACCTCGTTGTCGAGGAGTGGGGCGGCAATATCGTCAGCGTCGATATTTCCGCCAAGGAGAAAACGGGCATCGAGGAGCTGCTGGAGAGCGTGTTGCTGGTAGCTGAGATGGAAGAACTCAAGGCAAACCCCAATCTGTCAGCCGCCGGCGTGGTTATTGAAGCCGAGAAAGATAAGACCATGGGGCCACTGGCTACGGTGCTGGTGCAATCGGGCACCCTGAAGGAGGGGGATACCGTCGTCGTCGGCGATACCTGGGGCAGGGTGAGAGCCATGTTCAACTACCTGGGCAAGCGTTTCAAGAAAGCCGAACCCTCCACCCCGGCTGAAATACTCGGCTTGAACGATGTGCCCCGGGTGGGTGATACCCTGACGGCGGTGACCGACGAACGTCATGCCCAGGCTTTGCTCGCCCGGCGCCGGGCGGCGAGGGAAAAGAAGTCCGCCGCAAGTGCAAAATCGGTCAATCTTGATAATCTTTTTGACCAGATAACCGCCGGGACGGTGAAGGAACTGAACGTCATTCTCAAGACGGACGTTCAGGGCAGTATCGAGCCGATAAGGCATTCCCTGGAACAACTGGGCACCGATGAAGTCAAGGTCAGGATTATCCACAGCGCTGCCGGGAATATCACCGAGAGCGATGTCATGCTGGCGGCCGCTTCCCAGGGACTTATCATCGGTTTTAACGTCACTACCGACGAAGGCGCCCGCCGGCTGGCGACCTCGTCCGGCGTGTCCATACGCCATTATAACATTATCTATAATCTCACCGATGACGTCGAGAAAGCCCTCAAAGGTATGCTGGAACCTACCTTCGTCGAAGTTATCGAAGGCAGAGCTACCGTCCAGGCCGTCTTCTCGGCGAGTAAAGGTGCCAAGGTAGCCGGGGTCATGGTCAATGACGGCAAGGTTACCCGCAACGTGTCCGTCAGAATTATCAGGGGCAAAGAGACCCTGGCTGATTCCAAGGTCAGCAGCCTTAAAAGGTTTAAGGACGACGCCAAGGAGGTAGCCGCCGGCTATGAGTGCGGCGTCGGTGTCAAGGACTTCGACGGTTTTCAGGTCGGGGATATTCTGGAATTTTATCGCATGGAAAAATCAGGGTAGTGGGACCTGCCCGGGCTTCGGAATATGTCACACCGTATCGAGCGTGTCAATACCCTTATCCGCCGGGAGCTCAGCGATATCATTCATAACCAGCTGAGAGACCCGCGACTTGACGTATATGTTACCGTAACCGAGGTGAGCACGTCGGCCGACCTTAAATTTGCCAAAATTTTCATTAGCTCCATCGGCGGCCAGCAGGAAGAAGCCAAAGTGTTGAAAGTCCTTAAAGCTGCGGCGGGTTTCCTCCGGTCGGAGTTGGCTCACAAAATAAACCTCAAGCATACCCCCGAGCTCAGTTTTATCTGGGATAATTCCATCGAGCACGGCGACCGGGTCCTGCGTCTTATCGACCAGGTCATCCCCAAACGGGAACCGTAGCCGTTAAATTATAAACAGACAGTTCAGGAGAGTGGGACTCATGAAGATTTCACCGTTGCTGGAAAGTATCCCGGAGTATCCTTTCAGTAAAGTGGGCAAGATATCCCGGGAAGTCGAACGGCGGGACGGCGTTAAAATCATCAACGCCCGTATCGGCATTCCGGATAGGGAGGCGCCCCGGGCGGTCAGAGAAGCCATGTCCAGGTATATCATGGAAGATAATTCGACGCTGGGTTATCCCATTGACGCCCACCCGGAAAGGGGCATACCGGAATTGGTTGAAGCCATCATCGAAAGCTATCGCCGGAATCATGATGTTAAGCTCAAACCGGAAAATGTCGTTGTCACCGGCTGGAATAAGGAAATTTTACATAATATGGTTCGCCTCTTCGAGCCGGGCACCGTCTATATACCCGACCCCGTTTACCCTGCCTACGAACCGGCGTCGGTGCTGGCGCATCACAAGGTGAAGAGGGTAAGGACTTCAGCCGCCACCGGCTGGCTCCCCGAGTTCGGTTTTGCCGATAAGGAAAACCCGGTGGCGTTTTATTTCTGCGACCCCAATAACCCCACCGGCAGTGTGGCTGACCGCGCTTTCTACCTTTCCCTGCTGGAAAAGATGAAGTCAACCGGCGTTACCGGCATCTTTGACAAGGCATATAAGGACTACGTGTTCGATGCTGAAACCAGGCCGGTGTCCATCACCCAGGTCCCGGGTATGACGGACTGCGGTTTTGAAATCGTGTCCTTCTCCAAGCATTATAATTACGTCGGCATTGGTCTGGGATGGATTGTCAGCAGCGGGGAGAATATCGACCACTGGCTCAAGTTCAATAGCCAGTACAGCCAGGGCGTAGCATGGTACAAGCAGAAGGCAGGTGTTGTCGCCCTGACCGACCCCGCGGTTCAGGCGGAGATGCAGGAGTACTTTAAAGAGCTTAAAGACAGGAGGGACGTGTTCACGCAGGGACTGCTCGACCTGGGGCTGAAGGTGGAAATACCGAAGGCGACGCCCTATCTCTGGATTGAAGTCCCGGAGGGCTATAACGACGAGGATTTCGCCATGAACATACTCATCGATAAGGCGCATGTTGCCTTCATGCCCGGTTCTTATTTCGGGGAGAACGGGCGGGGCTATATGAGAGCCACCCTGTTCCTTTCATTGGATGAGATTACCGAAGCCCTCTACCGCATTAGGAAAGTAAAGTCATGGTGACGTTATAACTTTAATAAAAGCGAACGGAAACGATTTTGGACGGCATACTGAACATAGATAAACCGGCCGGAAAGACGTCTTACGGCGTCGTCGCTGCGGTGAAGCGCCTCAGCGGGGAAAAGCGCGTCGGGCATACCGGCACGCTCGACCCCGATGCCACCGGCGTCCTGCCGGTCTGCCTGGGCCAGGCTACGCGCATCATTGAGTTTATCACTGATACCGCCAAGGTATACCGTGCCGTTATCGAACTGGGCGCCGCCACCGATACTTACGATGCCGGCGGCAGGGTAGTGCAGCGCGGCGACGTGTCGGGTATAGACCGTAACACGATGGAGTCCGCCCTCGAATCCTTCCGCGGCGCTATCCGGCAGACACCGTGTACAGCGCCGTGAAGCATAAGGGTCAGCCGCTTTATAAACTTGCCAGGGCCGGTGTCAGCGTCGAGCGCAGGAGTCGACCGGTCACCGTCCATCGACTTGACCTCGTTGACTGGCAGACGCCTTTGGCTACCTTGGAAATCGAGTGCAGCAAAGGCACTTATATAAGGTCGCTGGCGCACGACCTCGGGCAGGCTCTGGGCTGCGGCGCTCATCTCAGGAGCCTGGTGCGCACCCGTTGCGGTATCTTTGATATTAAAGACGCCGTCTCTATGCCCCGACTCGAAGAAGCCTTTAGCTGCGGGTACGGGGAGAATTATCTACACCCCGTCGATATCGTCCTCCACGACTATAACGCTGCCGTTATCGATGACGCCGATGAGGCGGCTATGAGAAACGGCACTCTGGTTAATATTTCCGGCAACCGTAACGCTGGTGATAAGTACTGCCGCGCCTATTCTCAGGACGGTCGGTTCCTGGGTATGCTGCTTTATGTACCTGAAAAAGAAGCCTGGCAGCCGAAAAAGGTGCTTGTTTGATATTGAAGTCTTGACAGCCTGTACTTAAAGATGTAATATTCTACGGACGCCTGCCTCGTGGGAATCTCTCACGGCAGCGTCTTTAAAGAAGGGGGTAACAACAAGACATGGGTAAAATTAACGTGGCAATAATCGGCGCGGGCAACTGCGCTTCATCGCTTATACAGGGCGTTCACTATTATCAGAACGCTAATGAGAATGAGTTCGTACCGGGGCTGATGCACGTCAACCTCGGCGGCTATCACATCAGGGACATCAATTTCGTCGCCGCCTTCGATGTCGATAAAAACAAGGTCGGCAAGGACCTGGCGGAGGCAATTTACACCGCGCCCAATAATACCTACGAGTTCTGCAAGGTGCCTCCCCTGGGCGTCAGGGTCGACCGGGGTATGACTCACGATGGACTCGGCAAGTACCTCTCCCAGAAAATCCAGAAGGCGCCGGGGCCCACGGCGGATATCGTCGGCATCCTTAGAGAGACAAAGACCGATGTCGTTATAAACTATCTCCCCGTCGGCAGCGAGGAAGCCACCAAATGGTATATCGAGCAGGTGCTGGATGCCGGCTGCGGTTTCATCAACTGCATCCCGGTCTTCATCGCCAAGGAGAAATACTGGCAGAAACGCTTCGCTGATAGGGGGCTGCCCATCATCGGCGACGATATCAAGTCGCAGGTCGGCGCCACCATTACCCACCGCCTCCTCACCCGGCTTTTCCGCGACCGCGGCGTCAAGCTGGAGCATACCTACCAGCTTAACTTCGGCGGCAATACCGATTTCCTCAATATGCTGGAGCGGGAGCGGCTGGAGTCCAAGAAGATATCCAAGACCAACGCCGTTACTTCCCAGCTGGACTATGAATTAGACCCGGATGATGTACACGTCGGTCCCAGCGATTACGTCCCATGGCTGAAAGACCGCAAGTACTGCCATATCAAGATGGAGGGACGCACTTTCGGCGACGTGCCGCTGACCATCGACATGAAAATGGAGGTGTGGGACAGCCCGAACTCGGCCGGTGTCGTTATCGACGCCCTGAGGTGCTGCAAGCTGGCGCTGGATAACGGACTCAAGGGAGAGCTGACGGCGCCCTCTGCCTACTTTATGAAGTCGCCTCCCATCCAGTACACCGACGACGAAGCCCGGAAAATGGTAGAAGATTTCATCAAGGCTACGGCTCGCCCTGAGGCTGTAATGAAAAAACCGCAAAAACAGGAGGCTGCTAAATAGCCGCCCATGAAGATAGCACTGGTATCGCCTTATGACTTCGCCTATCCCGGCGGGGTGGTCAGTCACATCTCCTGCCTGGAAAAGCAGTTCACCCGCCTGGGCCACGATGTTAAGATTATCGCTCCGGCATCTCAGGCCGTCTATACCATGGGCGACCGCTTTATACGTATCGGTACGCCCCGCTCCATCCCGGTCAGCGGCTCCGTCGCCCGTATTACCCTGTCCGTACGACTGGAGTCCCAGATAAACGAGGTCTTCGAACGTGAGAAGTTTGATATCTGCCACCTCCACGAGCCCCTCATGCCCACGCTGTGCACCACCGTGCTGCGCCTGAAACACGCCCCCATGGTCGGCACCTTTCACGCCTCCGGCGGCAAGCCCTGGTACACCATGTTCTCCCCCATCATGAAGTGGTACCTCGACCGCTGGTTCCGCAAGCTGGATGCACGTATCGCCGTTTCCCCGGTCGCGCAGGACTATGTTAATACCTATTTCCCCGCCGACTATACCATCATTCCCAACGGCATTGATACGCATCATTTTAATAACAACGTGGCGCCGTTTGAAGATTTTATGGACGGTAAAATCAACATCCTTTTCGTGGGTCGCATGGAAAAGAGGAAGGGCTTTGACTACCTCTGGAAGGCATACCGGCTGGTCAAGCAGGTAATCCCGGACTGCCGCCTTATTGCCGTGGGACCGGGCGTCCGGCTGCGCAACAAGTATGAGAAACGTATCAGGCGCAGTGGACTTGACGATGTCGTTTTTGCCGGTTACGCCACTTATGCCGACCTGCCCCGGTATTATAAAACGGCGGATATCGTCTGTTTTCCCAATACCGGCTGGGAGAGTTTCGGTGTCGTCCTCCTCGAGGCAATGTCCATCGGCAAGCCGATTATCGCTTCGGCTATCGACGGTTTCAATTGCGTCCTTTCTGATGGCGTCGAGGGTATTGCGGTACCCCCGAGGGATACCGATAAACTCGCCGAGGCGCTATTCAAACTTATCAAAGACGAAAGCCTCCGTGAGCGTATGGGCGAGAGCGGCAAGCCCAAGGCGCAACAATATGACTGGTCTGTTGTCGCTCAGAAGGTGCTGGGCATTTATGAGGAAGTGCTGAACAAGGCTAGTCCGGAAGCAGTGTCTGAAACTCCGTCTGATACGACTTTAATAAAGCCGTAAGCCATGTCGAAACTGGAAAAAACCCGTAGAAGTATCTCTAACTCTATTACGCCTACCATTGCCGGATTCCTGGCAAAAACCCCGCTTACGCCGAATGTCCTGACCTGGCTCGGCTTCCTTATCAGTGCCGGTGCCGCCGCGCTCGTCGTTACCGAGCACCTCCTTGCTGCCGGTGTTGTTGTCCTGGTGGCGGGAGCGTTCGATATGCTTGATGGCGCTCTGGCGCGCCTGACCAACCGGGTCTCGCGTTTCGGCGCCATTCTCGATTCCACTCTAGACCGCCTTTCCGAGGCGGTGGTGTTGCTCGGATTACTGGCGCTGTTCGCCCGGGAAGGGAATGTCGCCGCCTGTATAATCGTCGGCGTTACGCTGCTGGGATCGCTCATGGTCAGCTATATCCGCGCCAGGATTGAAGGGATGGGAATCGAATGCCAGGCGGGCTTTTTCACCAGACCGGAGAGGGTCGTCGTGCTGGCGCTCGGTTTAATGCTGAGTCAGTTTGACCATGCCCTGCTTGCCGCTCTGGCTATTATCGCTTTTTTAAGCTTTATCACCGTACTGGAGAGGGTGCTTTTCGCCTGGCGCCGGACAAAAGATTAGCGTTAATATATTTCTCTTTTTACCATAACTGAATATGATAGACAATCCATGCCTCTGGTGGTAGAATGTATGGGTTTTGCGCAAGGAGGTTAATATGCCGGTTGTAGCTGCTATCGGAGCTCAGTGGGGGGATGAAGGCAAAGGGAAGATGGTTGAATTTCTCGCGGAGAAAGCCAGGTACGTAGTGCGTTTCTCCGGCGGCGATAATGCCGGGCATACCATCGTCAATCCCCATGGCTTGTTCAAGCTCCGCCTGACGCCATCCGGCATTTTTTACCCCGGTGTCATCTCTATCATCGGTAACGGCGTCGTCGTCAACCCCGCCGTGTTGAATGGGGAAGTGGACGGCCTGAATGAGCGAGGCATCGATACCTCCGGTCTGCGCATCAGCGATAGAGCTCATCTGATTATGCCTTACCATATCATTCTGGAAGGACTGGAAGAAGAAGCCCGCGGCAGTAAGGCTATCGGTACCACGCGCAAGGGCATCGGGCCCGCCTTCGCCGATAAGGTAGCCCGGAACGGTATTCGTATGTGTGACCTCCTTGATAAAGATGTCTTTCGCGCCAGGCTAGCCCTCGTCCTCGAGCAGAAGAATAGAATACTGACCAAGGTATACGGTCAGGAACCTTTACTGTTGGGCGATATTATCCGCGAGTACTCCGCTTATGCCGACCGGTGGGCGCCGTATATTTGTGATACCAGCGTTTTACTCGCGGAGGCTATCGAGAAGAACGAGCCTGTTCTCCTTGAAGGCGCCCAGGGGGTGCTGCTGGACCCGGATTTCGGCACTTATCCTTTCGCCACGTCATCGTCACCGTTAGCCGCCAATGCCTGCCTGGGGTCGGGTATCGGACCCCGTTCGCTCGATCAGATAATCGGTATTTTCAAGTCTTACCAGACCCGTGTTGGTGCCGGGCCGATGCCTACCGAGCTGAAAGACGAGACGGGCGACGTTATCCGGGAAATGGCTCATGAATACGGCACCGTGAGTGGCCGGCCCCGCCGCTGCGGCTGGTTCGATACCGTGGCGGCGAAGCTGAGCATCCGTATTAATGGCTTTACCAGCGCGGCGATTACCCGGCTCGACGTTCTGGATAAGCTGCCCCGCCTGAGGATATGCACCGGCTACAAGCTTAACGGGGATATCATTACCGATTTCCCGGTCATGGAGTCGGTACTGGAGAAATGCCAGCCGGTCTATGAAGACATGCCGGGGTGGGAGAAACCTACCGAAAGATGCCGCGTGTTCAGCGAACTGCCGGTAAAAGCCCAGAAGTACGTACAGAGACTTGAAAAATTGCTGGGTCTCCCGGTCGTTCTGATATCGGTCGGTCAGAGACGGGAGCAGACTGTCGTCAGAAAGTCGGTTTTTTAGTAATTACGGTATTCCGTACCCTCCGCCTGCCGGGTTTTCGAATGCAGGGAATTCGGGGGCGTGGTAGGTTAGGGTGCTGAAAGCCGCCGTCATCAATATCAGTATCGTTATCCCTAGCCCGTTCGCCCACGCCGGTAACGGACGTATCTTGAGCAGTTTATAACTCGTCAGTTGCCCGATGACCACCGCCACGACGAAGATAATGAGGTCGATTGCCAGCATGTCCTCCATGAAAGCCGTATAAACATAGAAAAGGACGGTGATAGAGACCGGTATCATTAGTATACCGATTGCTTTGGCGAAGAAGAAGTTATTGCTGGACTTCCTGATATAGAAGCATTCCACGATGAAATATATCAGCGCCGGCCAGAACCCCAGTTTCAGGTGTTCCCAGACGCTTTCGTTTACCGCCGCGATAACCGCCAGAGGGTGCCACTCGCCGGACATCTCGAAAACGAAATGCAGCGCCCCTCCCGCCAGTATGATAAAGGCGATGCCTATCAGTTCCCACTTAAGAAGCGACTTTTCCATTGTTTTACAACCAGTACGAACCTACTTGAATTTACCCGCTTTTTCCAACGACTCCATTAACTCCTGATTCGACCTGGGGTCTTCGCCCCGGTAAAAACCCGCCGAGGGATAACCGAGTTCGATCTTGATAGTATTTTCCTGTTCGGAAAAGGAAGGGACCCAGATTGTTACCCCGTCGAAAGACTGCGAGGAAATCGGCGTCCAGAATGCCCCCCAGTAGACAGGTGCTTTGTCCAGGCAGACAACGAAGGACTTTCCCGATGTCGGCACCTTGAGGCTCATCACCCGTTGGTATGCCCCGGCGGTCAGTTCAATTTCGTGGGTGTCCCTTTTATAGGAGATGATGTCATTAATCGATATTACCGGCTGGTCAGCAATCTCGATGTGACTGAGCTTCTCCATTTCGGAGACGGGGATGTCGTCTTTAGTCAGGTATATGGAAAATCCTCCCGGAGAGGTACAAGCGTTGAGAGCCGGCGGTATTATTAAGATTAAAATTATTAATACTACTAGTGCCTTTTTCATGCCGTAAAATCCTGCTTATACCCCACTCCCCTCGTATGATATCTTTTCCCACCCGGGCCGCCCTCGTGTCATCACTGGCTTATCCCGTGTGTTAACATCTTTTCTACTCTCAAGGGGTGTTTAAGAGGGGCGCAGCCCCTCTTACTATTTTCCCCCTCTCCTGCGGAACGCCTTGTCAGGAGAGGGGGATTAAGGGGGTGAGGTCATGAATCCCCCCTACGGCTTTATATCAAACGTATAGGTCTTCATTACGGCGTCTATTTTAGCGGCTTCGGCTTTGCTGACCTCCACCAGGGGGAGTCGTGGTTTACCTACTTTGAGACCCAGCTTGTTTAGAGCGTACTTTACCGGCGCCGGGTTCGGCGCGCTGAACATGGCGTTTACCAGCGGCACCAGCTTGCGGTGGATAACCGCGGCTTCCTTTACCTTGTCGGCGAGAATCAGGTCAGCCATCCTCTTGTACTGCTTGCCCATCAGGTGCGTCGTCACCCCGATGACGCCGTAGCCGCCCAGCGCCATGAAGGCGAACGTATCGTTGTCGTTGCCGCTCCAGACGTAGAAGTCCTCTCTCACGTTGCTGATGGTCTGGGCTACCAGGTCGATTTTCCCGCTGGCTTCCTTGACGCCGGCGATGTTTTTAAGCTCGCTCAGTCTCGCCATGGTCTCCCAGGACATCTCGACGACCACCCTCCCCGGGATGTTGTACATGATAATCGGCAGGCTGGTACACTCAGAAACGGCTTTGAAGTGCTGGTAAATGCCTTCCTGGTTGGGGTTGTTGTAATACGGTACCACAGAAAGGCAGGCGTCCACGCCTATTTTCTCGGCTTTCTCGGTGGCTTCCACGGCTTCTCTGGTGCTGTTGCTGCCGGTATAGGCTACCAGCGTCGGGCCGTCACCCACCGCCGACTTCACCTCGGTGAAGATGCGCATCTCTTCGTCCCAGGTTAGCGTCGGGGCTTCGCCGGTGGTCGCTGCCAGCACCAGCCCGTCGTTCCCGGAATTCAGCAGGGCTTTAGCCAGCTTTTTAGCTTGTTCGTAATCTACTTCCATGTCGTCTTTGAACGGTGTCACCATGGCGGTTAGCATTCTTCCCAGCTTCTTCATTTTTAGTGACCTCCTTCCGGCTTTAGCCAGTCTCTCTTTATCATTTCCTCGGCAATCTGGACGGCGTTAAGCGCCGCTCCTTTACGCAGGTTATCGGCGACAATCCACATCGCCAGCCCGTTTTCATGCGAGGCGTCCTTCCTGATGCGCCCCACGAATACCTCGTCGGTGCCCGCCGCGTTCCACGGCTGCGGGTACAGGCTGATGGAAGTATCGTCCAGCACTTTCACCCCCGGAGCTCGCGATAAAATCTGGAGGGCTTCCTCGGGTTCCATCAGTCGGGTGAATTCCGCGTGGACCGCCACGCCGTGTCCCACCAGCACCGGCACGCGCACGCAGGTAGCGGACACCAGCGTCTCCCCGGCATGCATTATCTTCTGCGTCTCTTCCAGCATTTTCCACTCTTCCTTGCTGTAGCCGTTGTCCATGAAAACGTCTATCTCCGGCAGTACGTTGAAAGCTATCTGGTGCGGGAATACGTGGGGTACGGTTGCCTCCCCCTCCAGTACCTGCCTGGTCTGGGTCTTGAGTTCTTCTACTGCCGCCGCGCCGCCGACCCCCGATACGGCCTGGTAGGTATCCGCGATAATACGCTTGATGGGATTGACCCTGTGGAGGGGATAAAGCGCCACTACCATCTGGATGGTCGAGCAGTTGGGATTGGCGATGATTCCCTTATGCCAGCGTATGTCCTCGGCGTTGACCTCGGGTACGACCAGCGGTACGTTTTCGTCCGTACGGAAAGCAGAGCTGTTATCGATGACCACGGTGCCGGCTCTGGCGGCTATCGGCGAGAAATGCCGGCTCTGCTCCGCGCCGGTTGAAAACAGGGCGATATCGACGCCTTCAAAGGAATCGACCGTGGTCTCCTCGACCTCTATTTCCCGGTTGCCCACCGGTAACCTTTTCCCCGCCGAGCGGTCCGAAGCCATCAGGCGTACCGAAGCCACGGGGAAATGGCGCTGCAGCAGTATCTTGATAAATTCTTGCCCCACCAGGCCCGTAGCCCCGACGATTGCTACGTTATAGTCGTTCACTTTCCGCCTCACAAACCCAGTAGTTTGTCCAGTCCGTAGATGAACCCCCGGCGTTTTACCGCCTCTTTCACGGCGAGGATGACGCCAGGCATAAAGCACTCGCGGTTGATGGAATCATGCCGGATGGTCAGGGTCTGACCCGCCGCCCCGAAGATTACCTCCTGGTGCGCCAGCAGCCCCGGCAGGCGTACGCTGTGGATGTTAATGCTGTCCGTTGGCTTGCCGCGGCTGACGGAGTCTTCCCCGGCTACCGCCGGCGGCAGGAAAGGCTTGCCCCTGGCTTCAGCCATTTCCCGGGCGGTCAGCCGCGAAGTCCCCGAGGGGGCATCCAGCTTGCGGTCGTGGTGCAGCTCGACTATTTCCGCGTGGTCCATGTATTTCCCGGCGATTTTCGCCAGGTGAATCATGAGAATGGCGCCCAGCGAGAAGTTCGGCGCCGCCACGATGCCGATTTTCTTTGTCTTGGTCAGTTGCTCCATTTCTTTGAGTTCATCGGCGGTAAAGCCGGTCGTCCCGATGACGATGTTCACGCCTTTTTCCGCGGTCATGCGTATCGCCGGCATCGATGCCCTGGCAATCGTGAAGTCCACCACCACGTCCGGCTGGCAGGTCTTAAGCATGTCGCTAAGATTATCGGAAAAAGGCACGGTCGAGCCGTCCAGTAGCGAAAGCTCGGGACCTGCTACCTTCAGGTCGACAGCCCCCACAACTTTCATTCCCGGCTCCTCTGTCACCGCTTTGACCACCTCCTGTCCCACTCTGCCTGCCGCTCCATGGACTAATACCTTGATTTGTTCCATAGCTGAACACCTCAAAATAAAAATTAAGGGGGGATTTAACGTTTATAGGGAGGTCGTGAAGGTCCCCGGTTTGACCTCGGCAGGCGGTCGCCGCCGGTATAGCGCGGCTTATTGCCCCGGTAGCCGGACGAGCTGCCGGAGCCGCTGCGCCTGTCCTGGTAACCGGACGGGCGACTGTATGTCTGCGCCGCCCTTTCCGAGTCTTTCTCGAAGAGTGCCCGGCGCGACAGGTTTACTCTGCCCAGGTTATCGATGTTGATGACCTTAACGGTGATTTCATCGCCGATTTTCACCTCGTCTTCGACCCGGTTGACGCGGTAGTCGGCAAGCTCGCTGATATGTACCAGTCCGTCTTTGCCGGGGAGAATCTCCACCATGGCGCCGAAGTCCAGGATGCGGGTTACCTTGCCGGTGAAGATGTCGCCGACCTGCGCCTCGCGGGTGAGGCTTTCGATGATAGCGATGGCTTTCTGAGTGGCTTCCATGTCCGGCGACCCGATGACCACCGTGCCGTCGTCATTGACGTCGATGGTGGTCTTGGTCTCTTCGATAATGGACCGGATGGTCTTGCCGCCGGTGCCGATAACCGCCCCGATTTTACCCGGGTCTATCTTTATCTTGGTCATTCTCGGCGCGTAGCGGCTGACGTCGGGCCGGCTGGCATTGATGACCGCGTCCATCTTGTCCAGTATGAATAACCTGCCTTCATGCGCCTGGGTGAGCGTTTTTTCCACTATCTCCAGGCTGATGCCCTTGAGCTTGGTATCCATCTGTATGGCGGTGATGCCGTCCCTGGTCCCGGCCACCTTGAAGTCCATGTCGCCGTTAAAGTCTTCCTGTCCTTCCAGGTCGCTCAGGACGACGAACTTGCCGTTATCGTCGGTGATGAGCCCCATGGCGATGCCGGCAACGGCTTTCTTGACCGGTATCCCCGCGTCCATCAGCGACAGGCTGCCGGCGCAGACGCTCGCCATCGAAGTGCTGCCGTTGGAGCTGAGGACCTCCGAGACCAGGCGTATGGCGTAGGGGAAGTCCTCTTCGCTGGGCAGCATCGGCAGCAGGGCGCGCTCCGCCAGGGCGCCGTGACCCGTCTCGCGGCGGCTGGTGGCACCGACGCGTCTTACTTCGCCGGTGGAAAAGCCGGGGAAGTTATAGTGGTGCATAAAACGCTTGCTTTCCTCGATGCCCAGGCCGTCCAGCATCTGTTCTTTGCGGGTGGAGCCCAGGGTGGTGATGGTCAACACCTGGGTATATCCCCGTGAGAAAAGTCCGGAGCCGTGGGTCCGCGGCAGCAGTCCGACCTCGCAGTTGATGGAGCGGATTTCGGTGATGCCGCGCCCGCCGATACGCTGTCCTTTTTCCAGTATATTGGTGCGTATCTCGTTCCTGAGCTGGGTATTGATGGCTGTCAGGATATCCTTCTCGGTATAGGTCTCGCTCATGTTCTGGCTGGCTTCCTCAATCAGGGCGTTGAACATCAGCTCGCGTTTCTCTTTGTCCGACTCCTCCAGGGCTTGCGGTAGCTTGTCCTCGATAAGCTTGGATATGGCGGCTGTCGCCTCCGCGCTGACTTCATCTTCGGGGACAGGCAGTTTGGGTTTGCCCACCGCCTGCTGCAGCTGTTCCTGAAGCTGTATGACGGTCTGGTTGGCTTCGTGGGCGAACTTAACCGCCTGGAGAACGATATCCTCGGAAACCTCCTTGGCTCCCGCTTCTACCATGATTATCTTGTCCCTGGTGCTGACGACGACCAGGTCAAGCTGGCTTTCCTCGAACTGCGCCATCTTGGGATTCAGCACCAGTTCTCCGTTGATATAGCCCACGTTGACGGCGCCGACGGGCCCTTCAAAGGGTATCTCGGACATCGCCAGGCACGCCGAAGCGCCGATGACCGATAATATATCGGGGTCATTTTCCAGGTCGGCGGACAGCACCGTGGTGATTATCTGGATTTCGCTGTGCCAGTTCTTGGGCAGGAGCGGCCTTATCGGCCGGTCTGTCTGACGGCAGGCCAGGATGGCCGCCTCGCTGGGGCGTCCCTCCCTGCGGATAAAGCCCCCCGGTATCTTGCCGGCGGCGTAAAGCCTCTCCTCGTAGTCGATTGTCAGGGGAAGGAAATCTATCCCCTCCCTCGGTTCCCGGTTAAAACAAACGGTAACCAGAACGACGGTGTCCGCGTAACGTACGGTTACCGCCGCGTCGGCCTGCTGGGCTAGCTTGCCCGTTTCTATAGTAAGGTCACGACCGCCAAGGTCGCAGTGAAAAGATTGTGGTTCCAATGAAATACTCCCTCCGTCTTAAAGGCTTTACTGATTATACCGCCCTACGTCCTCCCGGCTGAGATAAGCCAAAAGCCTTCGCCTCTGCCCCACGAGTTTGAGTAAGCCTCGCTGGGTGTGATAGTCGTGACGGTGGGCTGCCATGTGCGACGTTAACTGGTTTATCCTCTCGGTTAGCAGCGCTACCTGTACCTCGGTAGAGCCGGTATCGCCCTCACGGGCTTGATAGGTACTGATGATTTCTTGCTTTTTCTCTTTTTCCAAGTTTTTCTTTTTTCCTCTTATATTTATTAATATTTACGACCGAATTATAACACAGCAGGAGACATAAGTAAATTGTGACCGTTCATTTTTTGGGTATTTCACTCGCTGATATTTTAATCACTCCTTTATCCCCCCGCCCCTCGGCTGATATCTATTCCCACCCTACCCAGCCTACGCCAAGGCTTCGGCGGGTAAACCGCCCTGTATCATCATCTGCTTAGCCCATAATATTACCACCATTAGCAATGTTCATAAGGGTGTTTAAGAGGGGCAAAGCCCCTCTTTCTTAAATCTCCCCCTCTCCTTCACCCTGCCTCAGAAGGAGAGGGGGATAAAGGGGGTGAGGTTTTAAATATTCAATACTATCGCAGTCTGGTAAAACCCACGCCTAAAGAGTTATAATGAATATTGTATTGTTTTCATAGATGAAGAGATGTAGCTTTGAATATTGAGAAACTTAAAGCAGCGGTAACCACGGAAATCGACTCCCACAAAAACGAACTGGCTGACATCAGCCGGAAGCTGCATGACAACCCGGAGATAGCTTTCGAGGAAAAGCAGTCGGCTGCCCTGCTGGTCGGCTTTCTTAAAAGGAATGGATTTGATGTTAAAAAAGGCATCGCCGGGCTGCCCACGGCTTTCAGCGCCGGGTACGGCGGCGGTCAGCCGGTCATCGCTTTCCTTGCCGAGTATGACGCGCTGCCCAAATTGGGGCACGCCTGCGGTCATAACCTGATAGCCACCAGCGCGGTGGCTGCGGGACTGGCTTCCCGTAAAACCATCGATGAGCTGGGGGGCAGCGTCATGGTTTTCGGCACCCCGGGCGAGGAGCTGTACGGTGGCAAGTCCATTATGGCGGAAAAGGGCGCCTTTACCAATGTGGATATCGCCATGATAACCCATCCGGGCGGCGGGAACCGGGTGCTGATGAATACCCTCGCCTGCGAGACGCTGGAAGTGGAGTTTCGGGGTGTAGCCGCCCATGCCGCCGAGGCTCCGGAGCTGGGCATTAACGCCCTGGAAGCTATGATACAGTCATATAACGCCATCAATTCACTCCGGCAGCACATTGGGGCGAGTGAACGCATCAGCGGTGTCATCACCGATGGCGGCGAGGCAGCCAATATCGTGCCCGCCCATACCGCCGCCACCTTTATCGTCCGTGCCGGTGACGATGCTTCTCTGGACTTGCTGAAAAAGAGGGTTATCGATTGCTTTACTGGCGCGGCACAGGCTACCGGTGCTAAACTTAAATATAGCTGGAGAGAACGTTACGCGGCGATGATCAGTAATGTGACCCTGGGACGGCTTTTCCGCCGGAATATGCAGTCGCTGGGACGGTCCTTAAGGCTGGGAGATAATTCTGTGTTGAACTTCAGCACCGATGTCGGCAATGTCAGCCGTTTAATGCCGACCATTCAGCCCCTGGTTTCTATAGCGCCGCCGGGTGTTTTAATACATACGCCGCAGTTCGCCGCCGCCGCGGCTACGGATGAGGCGCTGCGCCGGATGCTGGATGCCGCTAAAGCCATGGCGATGACGGCTATCGACCTCCTTTCGAGTCCGGAGAACCTAGAAAAAGCCTGGAACGAGTTCCGTAAAAACAAATAGTTGGTCAGGGGCAAGCCACAAAAAATTGAAGAGAAGTATATAATAGTCTTATGAAAGTCTATCTGGGTATCGATGTCGGGTCGGTGACCACCAAGCTCGCCGTAATAGATGGAGCCGACGGGCTGCTGGACAGCCTTTACCTGCCCACGGCCGGGAAGCCGGTGGCTATGGTACAGCAGGGTCTGCGGCAGGTTAAAAAGCAGTTGGCCCCGGGGGCTGTCGTTGCGGGAGTAGTCGCCACCGGGAGCGCCCGCAGTCTGGTGGGGGTGGTCGTCGGCGCCGACCTCATTAAAAACGAGATTACCTGCCAGGCGGTAGCCGCCGTTCATTATAACCCGGACGTGCGAACGGTCGTCGAAATCGGCGGGCAGGACAGCAAAATCATTATTGTGCGTGACGGCATGGTTGCCGATTTCGGACTCAACACGGTATGCGCCGCCGGCACCGGCAGCTTTCTGGACCACCAGGCTGCGCGTCTTGAGATGGATATCAAGGAGTTTTCACGGCGGGCGCTGCTGGGCAACGACAGCGTACGGATAACGGGTCGCTGTACCGTCTTCGCCGAGTCGGACATGATACACAAACAGCAGACGGGCCACCGCGTTGACGATATTATTTACGGACTCTGCCGGGCGCTGGCATGCAATTACCTGAGCGATGTCGCTTCCGGTAAGGACATTCAGCCCCCGGTCGTCTTTCAGGGAGGAGTCGCCTTCAACGCCGGTATCGTCCGCGCCCTGCGCGAGGAAATCGGCATGGATATCATCGTCCCGCCCCGCCACGAGGTCATGGGGGCTATCGGCGCGGCGCTGCTGGCGCACGAGCATATGGATGACAGTAGGGACGGCTGCCGGTTTCGCGGATTCGACGTCAGCGAGGTGGATTTTCAGACCTCTTCGTTTGAGTGTAAAGCCTGCCCCACTTCATGCGAGATTGTCCGGATTTCTGAGAACGGCCGTGTCATTGCCGACGCGGGAGGGCAGTGCGATATGTGGGAAAGGAGTGTCATCGGGCGTAAAGCCTGACCTGAGATATGAAAATAGCTGTTGATGCCGCCGGCGGCGACTACGCCCCTCATGAGATGGTCAAGGGTGCCATCCAGGCTGCCCGGGAATACGGAGTGGACATCGTCCTGGTGGGCAGGAAAAACGTGCTCCGTAAGCTGGCGGAAAAGTCCATCGAGAAGACCGGCATTACCATCGTCGACGCCAAGCAGGTTATCGACTTTGGTGAGCACCCGATAAAGTCGCTCCAGAACAAGCCGGACTCGTCGATTGTCATCGGCACCGGCCTGCTGAAAAACGGCGATGTCCAGGCTTTTGTATCGGCGGGCAATACCGGGGCGGTGGTCGCTTCGGCGCTGCTTACCCTCGGTAAACTAAATGGCGTCAGCCGACCGGCTATCGGCTGTTTCCTGGATAGCATTTCCTCCACCCCGGCCCTGCTCGTCGACTCCGGTGCCACTTCCGATTGCCGGCCGGAACACCTGCTGGAGTTCGCCCGGCTGGGCTCTATCTACAGCAAGAACATCCTCGGTATCCCCTCGCCGCGGGTCGGCCTCCTCTGCAACGGCTCCGAGGAGGGCAAGGGCAACCGCCTGACCCAGGAGACCTACCAGTTATTGAAGGACGCCAAAGGCCTTAATTTTATCGGGAACATTGAAGGACATGATATCGTCAAGAGGACTACCGACGTCATCGTTACCGACGGCTTTACGGGCAATATCGTCCTCAAGACCATCGAGGGTTTCAGCGATAATTTCCTGACCTCGGTGCGCCAGATAGGGCATGTCTTTACCAGCGCTTCCCGCCTGCGGGGCCGCGAGCTGCTCCGCGATATCGGTCTGACTTCATGGTCGAAGAAGATGGACTATACCGAGTACGGCGGGGCGTGTCTCCTCGGCGTTAACGGCAACGTAATCATCGCCCACGGTAGGAGCCAGGCAAGGGCTATTAAAAACGCCGTCGGTCTGGCGCGAGAGACCATAGAGCATAACATTATGGAAAAATTCAGGGAGGAACATAATGAGCAAACCAACCGAAATTGAAGAAGCCAAGTTTGAAGAGGCTGTCCTGAAAGCATCGATGCCGGTGCTGGTGGATTTCTGGGCGCCCTGGTGCGGACCGTGCCGGATGGTGGCGCCGGTCGTCGAAGAACTCGCCAAGGAATATGACGGCAAGGTCAGCTTTTTCAAGGTGAATGTTGACAACAGCCCCAAGGTCGCCGGCAAGTACGGAATAATGAGTATCCCCACCCTGATGCTCTTCAAGGAAGGGCAGCCCGTGGATACGATAATCGGCTTCCGTCCCAAGGATGAACTTAAAAAAGGCCTGGATAAAGCCCTGGCTAGCTAGATACAAGGTATATAAATGAACAAGCCGGTGGAAATCGATGAAGCTATCTTCAGCGAAGCGGTTTTAAAGTCGGAAATACCGGTTTTCGTTGATTTCTGGGGACCGCATTGTCGGCCTTGCCTGATGATAGAGCCAATAATCGACGAACTTGCGGAAGACTTTGAGGGGAAGGTCAGCTTCGTCAGGTTGAACGTCAGTAATAATCCTCAAATTACCAGTCGGTATGGCGTTATGGGTCTTCCCACGTTGATGCTCTTTAAGGAAGGACAGCCTGTTAATAATATTATCGGCTTCCACCCCAAGGCTGAGCTGAAAAAGAGCCTGGAAACAGCCCTTTAATGGTAAAGGGGGTGAGATTGATGGTTAAGTCTCCGAAAAAATACGATGTAATCATCATCGGCGGCGGTCCCGCCGGGCTCAGCGCCGGTATCTATACCGCCCGTGCCCGACTTTCCAGCCTCCTCATCGAAAGGGGCGCGGTTGGCGGTCAGATAGTCAATACGGAGTGGGTAGAGAACTACCCTGGCTTTACCGAGAGCATCAGCGGTATCGATTTGACCGATGCCATGAATAAGCAGGCAGTGAAGTTCGGACTGGAGACGCTTATCGCCGAGGTTACCGGACTGAAAATTTCCGGTAAACGGAAAGTTGTGCGGACATCTCAGGGAGATATCAGCGCCGGGGCGGTCATCATCGCCAGCGGCACGGAACGGCATAAACTGGGCGTTCCCGGCGAAGCGGAATATACCGGCAAGGGCGTCTCCTACTGCGCCACCTGTGACGGTCCCTTCTTCCGGGACAAGCCGGTCGCGGTGGTGGGCGGCGGCAACGCCGCAATTACCGAAGCCATCGAGCTTACCAGATTCGCTTCTAAGATAACCGTTATCCACCGCCGCAACGAGCTGCGCGCCACTAAAATCGTTCAGGAAAAGGCTTTCGCCGAAAAGAAGATACAGTTCCTCTGGGACAGCGTCGTCGAGGCAATCTCCGGCGATAGCTTCGTCAAAAAATTAAAGGTGCGCAACGTCAAGACTAACAAGACTTCCTCTATAAAGGTCAAGGGGGTTTTTATAAACGTCGGGTCAAAGCCTCTCACCGGTTATCTCAATAGTATCGTGAAGCTGGATGCCGTCGGCGCTGTCGCTGTTAACGAGAAAATGGAGACCAGCGTGCCCGGGATTTATGCTGCCGGGGACATCCGCAGCAACTCCATCCGCCAGGTTGTCAGCGCCGCCGGTGACGGGGCTGTCGCCGCTGTTAATGCTGGAAAATTTCTTGGCGAGTAAAGAAAAATTTATTTTCCGGCAATAGTGGCTGATGTTGACCCATTTTTTTATTTCGGTTAAATTTAATTGTCACCCAAAAAGGAGTAAATAGTGAAGGTAATCTTTATCGAAGATGTCCCCAATGTCGCCAGGGTCGGCCAGACCCGCACCGTAGCCGATGGCTACGCTCGCAACTATCTGCTGCCCCGTAAACTGGCTGTCCTGGCGAATTCGCAAGCCGCAATCGCTATGGAGGCGCAGCTTCAAAAGAAAATCAAGCAGCGAGAGCTGGAGGAAGCCGAGATGATGGAGCTTGCCAAGAAGATTGAGGGCATTGAAATCACCCTTGAAGCCAGGGTCGGCGAGAACGAAAAGCTCTACGGCTCCATCACCAGCGCCGATATCGCCGGGGCTTTGAGTAAGGACGCCGGACACGATATCGATAAAAAGAAAATCGACCTCCCCGAGCCTATCAAGCAGGCGGGTAGCACCGATGTAACCGTCAGGCTCGCCCATGAGATTTCCGCGGTCATTAAAGTAAATGTTGTCTCTGATGAGGCTGCGGCGGAGCCGGCGGTCGAAGCTGAAAAAACCGGGGAAAAGAAAGAAAAAGCCAGGAAGAAGGAAAAGAAAGCCGAAAAAGAAGAACCTGCCGAAGGAGAAAAGGAAGCAGTAGTAGTCGAAGCGGAAAAGACAGAGGAGCCTGCTAAAGCGGTAAAGGAAAAGAAACCGGCCAAGAAAAAGAAGGCTAAAGCCGCCAAAGCTAAAAAAGAAGAGAAACCGGCGGAGGACGTAAAACCCGCCGCAGAGAAACCGGAAGAAGAAGCAGCCCCGGTCGAAGAAAAGAAGATAAAAAAGTCAAAGGCTAAGGCGAAGAAGGCTGAAACCGGGGAAGCGGAGGAAAAGAAGGAGTCGTAACGGGTGAACAATACCAAACTGCCCCCTAACGATAACGACGCCGAGGAAGCGGTCATCGGCTCGCTGCTGATTGACGGCACCGCTATCTTCCAGATTGCCGATTTTCTCCAGCCCGCGGATTTCTACTTCGAGCAGAACCAGTGGCTGTACGATTCCTGTATTTCGCTTTACCAGCGTGACGAAGCCATCAACCAGGTTACGCTGGCTCAGGAGCTTTCCCGCCGGGGCCGACTTGAAAACTGCGGCGGCGCCGCCCGGCTCAGCTACCTGATATCAGTATGTCCAACCTCCCTTGATATCGAGCACTATGCCAGGATTGTCTACCGGCTCTCCGTCATGCGCCAGCTTATTACCGCCGGCGACCGCATTGCGGCTATCGGCTATGAAGCCGGGCCCGATGTCGAGGACAGCCTGTCGAAGGCTGAGGGTGCCTTATTCCAGCTGCGTCGCGGCAGCGGACGGGGCGACCTCACCCATATCCGCCAGGTGCTGGACAAGTATTTTGAAGTTGAACCTCCCCCGACCGAAGACCGCCCCGAGCGTTTGCAGAGTATCTTTTCCGGCTTTGTCGGACTGGACGAGTTCCTCGGCGGCCTACAGCGGTCCGACCTTATTATCGTCGCCGGGCGTCCCAGCATGGGCAAGACCAGCCTGGCTTTGAATATCGCCCGCAACGCCGCCGTGGAGCACCGCGCCTGCGTCGCCCTGTTCAGCCTGGAAATGGGACGCGATGCCTTGGTTACCCGCCTCGTCTCCAGCGAGTCGGGCATAAACTCCCGGCGCATCCGTTTCGGCGAGCATAAGACCGAGGACGAAGAGCGCCGCGTCCTCGATGCCACCGGCGTTCTCTCAGAAGCCCCCATCTATGTCGATGATACCCCCATGATTCGCATGGCGGAGATGCGCGGTAAGGCTCTCCGACTTAATTACGAGCGCGGTGTCGACCTCGTTATCCTCGATTATCTCCAGCTTATGCCGGGGGAGGGCGCCGGCCGCGGCGATAACCGCGTCCAGGAAATCTCGTACATCTCCCGGTCTCTCAAGGCGCTGGCACGCGAACTGGACGCCCCGGTACTGGCGGTATCGCAGCTGAGCCGCGCCGTGGAAGTCCGCACCTCCCACGAACCTCAGCTCTCCGACCTCCGGGAGAGCGGCAGCATCGAGCAGGACGCCGATGTCGTCCTCTTCATCTACCGCGACGAGTATTACTACAAGAGCGAGGAGGACTGGATAGCCGCCCATCCCGACCGCGAGTACCCGCGTGAAGAAGCCGACCTCATTATCGCCAAGCACCGCAACGGGCCTACCGGCCGCATTAAGCTGCGTTTCCGCCACAGCCTTGCCAGGTTCGAGAGCCTGGGCAGCGTGGAGCCGACCTTGCTATGAAGCAGTTTCAGGGTTTTCCGTCCGGCGGCAGGGTGGAGTTTACCTCTATCCCCAAAGTCTTTTTCAGCAATGTGCTGCCGCAGATTACGGATATAAACGAGTTGAAAACCACCCTGCATGTCATGGCGACTTTATACGGTAAGAAGGGTTATCCCCGCTATGTAACTTACGACGAATTGCTGGGAAATACCGGTCTCATGAAAGGCCTCCAAGGTTCGGAGGAAACGTTGCGTAAGGCTCTGGAGATGGCTGTGGAACGAGGTACATTGCTCCACCTCGCCATGGAAAACGATAAAAAAACAGGGGATATCTATTTCATAAATAATGAGTCCGAACGCCAGACATTGGCAAAGATACAGGACGGGGAATTAAAGCTGGAAGGACTTAAAGTTAAAGCGTCCCTGCCGGTTCAGGCTGAAGAGCCGCCGGATATTTTCACGCTGTATGAGCAGAACATCGGCATGCTGACGCCCCTCATCGCCGATGAGCTCCGTGACGCCGAGAAGCTCTATCCGCCGGAGTGGATTCGGGATGCCGTTAAAGAGGCGGTTTTACATAATAAACGTAATATCAGGTATATCACCAGGATTCTGGAGAACTGGTCGGTAGAAGGCCGGAGTGATGGAACATATCAGCGAGATACTAAAAAGACAGGCACGGACCGGTACTTCAAAGGAAAATACGGACACATGGTCCAGCGCTGAGGAAGAACCAGAGCCCGTACCGGATTGTCCTGTCTGCAAAGGCGCCCGTGTCGTTCATCCGCGCCTTCCTTCCGGGCAGCCGGACTACAGTCGCACCGTGCCGTGTAGCTGTGTTAAGACCGAGCAGGGTAACGTCCGTCAGGAGCGACTCCAGAAGTACAGCAACCTGGGCTCTTTAGCCCGTTTCACCTTTGAAAACCTCATCCCCGAGGGCAGGAGCAGCAGTCCCGAACGACAGGAACAGTTTAACCGCGCTTTCCAGGCGGCGCAGGACTACGCGGCCGAACCGGAAGGCTGGCTGGTCTTCGGCGGACCCAGCGGCAGCGGTAAAACGCATCTGGCGGCGGCTATCGTCAACGAGCGTATCGACAAGGGCTACCCGGCTTTTTATATCACCGTTCCCGATTTGCTCGACCGCATCCGGGCGTCATTCGACGCCGATAGCGAAATGCCGTACGACGAGTTCTTCGAGCAGCTTAAAAGTACCCCGCTGCTGGTACTGGATGACCTGGGCGTCCAGTCCGCCACGTCGTGGGCTAAGGAGAAACTCGACCAGTTATTGACGTCGCGTTTTAATAATGAGTTGCCCACGGTCATCGTCGCGGCTGTCTCTCTCGAAAGACTGGACGACCGACTGCGTACCCGTTTGACCGATTCCCGCCTCTGCCATGTCTACTTCCTCGAAGAAGCCTCGCCGGCTTCGGTGTACGCCTGGTCTCCGGAGTTTGAACTCCAGAAAAACATGACCTTTATCAACTATAAACGCCGCACGGACTTAACGATGGAGCAGCAGGACAACATGGACGCCGCCTATCGTCTGGCTTTTGATTTTGCCAAGAACCCGGAAGGTTGGCTGGTCTTCATGGGGGAGACCGGCTGCGGCAAGACGCACCTGGCGGCAGCTATCGTTAACTACCGTTATGAAGTCGGCAAACCCGCCCTTTTCGTCGTCGTCCCGGACTTGCTCGACCACCTCCGCTCGGCTTTCAATCCGGAAAGCAAGGTATCCTACGATGAACTCTTTGAAAGCGTTAAAACGGCGCCGCTGCTGGTGCTGGACGACTTCGGCGAGCAGTCCACCAATCCCTGGGTCAAGGAAAAGCTCTACCAGCTTATCAACTTCCGCTACAACAGCCGCCTGCCCACCGTTATCACCACCCGACTTTCACTCGACGAGATAATGAGCGAGGTGGACAGCTCCATCAGTTCCCGCCTCGTCGACCGCAAGGTCAGCGTGACCTTCGCTATCATTGCCCCGGATTACCGCACGGAAAGAAAGCCCACCCGCAAGCGTACGCCCCCCCGCGGCAAGTCCGGCCGGTAAACTTTACCCCACTTCCGCCCCCTCGTATGTTATCTATTCCCACCCTGACCGCCCAGTATCACCCGCGGCTTAACCCGCAGTTTCACATCCATAATATTGCATAATACAGCTATTCCCTCTACAATAGCGGCAGGTATTAGATATGATTGAAATCATTAAGGCTGAAGAACGCCATATCCCGGATATCTGTAATCTTTGGCTGGAGTTCATGCGTTACACCGGCGGTACCATCCCCTATTTCACCGTTAATGAAGGTTCGAAGGCGGGTTTTGAAAAAGACTACCTCCGCCCGCACATGGAACCGGAAAAGAACCTGGTCTTGGTGGCTATGGACGGTGACAAAATGGTGGGTTATTTACACGGTGAAATCAAGGATGTTCCGCATTATATACACGGGCAGATTGGATTTATTCAACATTTGTTCGTCACGGAAGCATATCGCCGACGTGGCATCGGCGAGAGATTATATAATGAGATAATAAACTGGTTTCACTCCCGGAATATCAAACTCGTCCACCTTGATGCCCTGGTAAAAAATAAGGTTGCCAGTTCTTTCTGGCGAAAACGCGGTTATAAGGATTTCCAGAAAACGTTGTACCTGGAAATTTAACCTGATTTATCTTTGAAAGCCAGCGCCCCGGTCGGGCAGACTTCTATGCAGGCATTGCAATCAAGACACCTGTCTTTGCCTATCGGTTCATCGCCGAAAGTCGTCAT